>CAEZWJ010000005.1_pt1 | contig 47692 bp, 50 predicted proteins | sample 7264931 | NCBI WGS metagenome assembly CAEZWJ01 (sample SAMEA6813876, study PRJEB35770) | freshwater metagenome | biome: Freshwater; feature: Freshwater reservoir; material: water | place: Czech Republic | collected 2017-06-27 | depth 0.5m m | reverse complement strand
CCAATGCAGACTCTTGAAAGACAATCTCGCTGACGCAGTTTCTTGATGAGTGGTTCTAGGGCTGAATCTGCCTTGCAATCAATATTGAACTTCGCTTCGGGAAATTCATCCAATAGGTCGTCCAGCAAAGGAATGGGGTCAGTGCCATCAATGCGGGCAGATGTCAGTTCTTCCCATGTGCTCGTCGCAATTGCACGTTTCTCGCCGCACGTTCTTTCGAGGTCGTTGTCGTGGAAGGCCACTAAAACACCATCGGAGGTGGCGTGTACATCAGTTTCTAAATACTGGTACCCGAGAGATACGGCGTCGGCAAAAGCCCGCAACGAATTCTCAGGTGCAGCAGATGTTCCGCCACGGTGCGCAAATGCGATGGGGCCTGAGTGGTCAAGATATGAATGACGTGGCATTAGATAGACCGACCAGCGGCCTTCCAATACTCGTCTTTCAGAATTCTCTTGTACAACTTGCCCGTTGGATGACGGGGGAGCTCTTCACGGAAGTCGATACTGCGTGGACACTTGATGTCGGCTAAGTGCGACCTGCAGTACGCAATGAGTTCTTTTTCTAATGCCGCTGCTTCTTCAGGCGTTGCGGGCATCGTTTTGGGTTGCACAACTCCTTTGACTTCTTCGCCGAAATCATCATTCGGGATACCGAAGACTGCAACGTCGACGACCTTGTCGTGATTCACCAGAATGTTCTCTGACTCTTGCGGATAGATGTTGACGCCACCCGAGATAATCATGAACGCCTTGCGATCGGTGAGATATAAGAAATTGTCAGCGTCGAGGTAACCAACATCGCCGAGTGTGGACCAGCCACGACCTTTGGGGTCACGCGATGACTTCGTTTTCTCGGGGTCGTTGTGATATTCGAACGCAGCTGTTCCTTCAAAGTAGACAGTGCCTGATTCTCCTTGAGGAACCTCGTCTCCATTCTCATCACAGATGTGTACGACGCCTTGAATAGCAACACCAACGGAGCCGGGGTGGGCGAGCCACATTTCGCTGTTGCAATATACGAAGCCATTACCTTCGGTCCCGGCGTAGTACTCGTGGATGACGGGTCCCCACCATTCGATCATTGCTCGCTTAGTTTCAGCCGGGCAAGGTGCTGCTGCGTGAATTGCAATCTCGAGAGACGACACGTCGTACTGTGAACGCACAGCTGGATCGAGTTTCAACATTCGAATAAACATTGTTGGAACAAGTTGCGTGTGTGTCGCCTTGTACTTTTCGACGTACTTGATGTAGTCCTCTGCGTCGAAGTGCTCCATGATCACTGTGGTGCCACCGCGTCCGATAACGGACATATTGAATCGCAATGGAGCTGCGTGATAGAGCGGGGCAGGCGAGAGATACACCATTCCGTCTCTGAACTTGAAGAGTCCGTCGGTAATTGCCGATGCGAGACCAGCAGCTGTTCCCAGTGGTGTGCCGGGGAAGGCGCGTGTGATTCCCTTTGGCATTCCAGTAGTTCCACTTGAGTAGAGCATGTCGGTGCCATCGATCATGTTCTCTAGTGGGGTCGTTGATGCCTGAGCAACAGTGTCCTCATAGGAGTCATATCCGGGAATAGTTCCACCGAGCATGAGACGAAGGGTTGCGTTGGGGATGTCGCCCGCAACCTCCTGTGCTTGATCAGCTTTGTACTTCGATGTGATGAAGCCCTTCGCAGCACAGTCATTGATGATGTAGATGAGTTCGGCTTTTGTTAGTCGACTGGAACATGCCGTGTACACGAGACCTGCGTAATGGCATCCCCAGATGACTTCGAGATAGCGAGGGTGGTTCTCCATGCAGATGGCGATGTGGTCACCAGGCTCAAAGCCGGCGGAGCGCAAGACGTTCGACAGTCTCACGGCCCCCTCGTGGAGCTGTTTGTATGTGGTGATTTCTCCGGTTTCAGCCTGAATCACTGCGGGACGGTCGGGATGCTGATCTGCGTAGACGCCTGGGTACATGGCTACCAAACTAGTGAATGACGAGGGTCACATTTGCCTCAGGGTGCTGACGGTTCGTACAGCCCCTCTGGTTACTTCTAATATCAGGGTCACGCTTACCTCAGGGGGAAACATGAGTGTTGTAGAGACCCAAATTGATGACGCACGCGTCCTTCAACTAGCCCAGGAATTACTCGCTGAGTTTCCGCCATCAAAAGTGTCGGTCGTCGAGTTTCTCGGTGCACAGTTCGACAAAGGCCTGGCCTGGGTTCATTTCCCAGTCGGTCACGGTGGACTTGGTATCTCTCCAAAGTTCCAGAAGGTTGTGAACGAATGCATCTATGCCGCAGGTGCTCCTTACGCGATGATGCGTAACCCAATTGGACACGGAATGTGTGGTCCCACAGTTGTGGAGTGGGGTAGTGAAGAACAGAAGAAGCGTTACCTGCGTCCTCTCTTTACAGGTGAAGAAGTGTGGTGCCAGTTGTTCTCCGAGCCTGGTTCAGGCTCTGACTTTGCTGGGCTTTCCGCGAAAGGTGTGAAAGACGGCGATGAATGGATCTGCAATGGCCAAAAAGTCTGGACAACTCTTGCTCACTTGTCTCGCTGGGGTCTCCTTGTTGTTCGTACTGATCCTGATGCAGTGAAGCACGCGGGCCTCACCGCTTTTGTCGTTGACATGCATGCGCCGACAGTTGAAGTTCGTCCACTTCGTCAGATGACTGGTGAAGCCGAATTCAATGAGGTGTACTTCACAGACACTCGCATTCCTGCAGCCGAAATGCTGGGTAATCCTGGAGATGGCTGGCGTGTGAGCCTCACGACGTTGATGAACGAGCGAGTCTCTATCGGTGGTTCTATTCCTCAGAAGGGTTCCGGAGCCATCGCTCATGCAATCAAGGCTTGGAAAGCTCTGCCTGAAGATCAGCGTGACCCTGCCGCACTTGAGGAATTGATGAAGTTGTGGAGCCGTGCTGAAGTGCACCGCCTCACCAACATTCGTGCCAACGCACAGCGTCGTATGGGTGCGCCTGGACCCGAAGGCTCCATTGGAAAGATGGAGAGCGCAAACCTCAATAAGGCCATCTATGAATTCACGATTGGCCTGATGGGTGCTGAAGGAATGCTGTATGGCTCATATGAAATGGTCCGCCCAGAGATGGCGATGAACTTTGAAGGAATTCAAAAGGCCTTCCTTCGTTCGCGCGCTAACTCCATCGAAGGTGGAACCACCGAAGTGATGAAGAACATCCTTGGCGAGCGAATTCTCGGACTTCCAGGCGATGTTCGCGTCGACCGGGATGTCGCATGGAGCAAAGTTCCACGCAACTAATTCGTCAAATAACTAGCCCGCGTGGGCCAGAAGAATTCCTGCATAAGCCGCGAGGAGTGATCCGAGGAGACCAAGTGCTCCACCGATTGCCTTCGCGGCTTTGCTGCTTCCTTGGGAATGAACAACTGTTGCAGCGATAGCGATGAAGACCATCACCATCTTGACGGCGAAAGTCGCCATGTATTCGGTGTCTGAATCTGATGCTGACGATGAGGTCAGTCCCCACATGCCGGTGAAGACGATGACGATCATGGCGGGCCACGCAACACGAGCAAATGCTTGTGCAACTTTGGGCAACACTTCAGGTGCTGAGATACGGATTGCGGGAACGAGTCCTGCGAGAACTATCTGTCCGCCAACCCACACTGCAACAGCGACGACGTGGAGAAAGATGCGAAAGGATTCGAGTGTGGGAGAAATCATGAGTGAGAGAGTGCCTCAAGAACCACACTCGCTGCAAGTGATCGATCATCGAGGCCTGGTGTTCCAAGGATTGAGGCTCCGGACATTGCTGTGATTGCCATATCAATCGAGCTTTGGAGTTCTCGAATATTGCGAGGTGGGGGAAAGTACTCGTCTTCGTCGGTGACGAAGATTTCTTCCACTCCGAGGCGAGGATTCAATCTCGCTAGAACACCTTCGACTAGTTCCTCAGGTGCTGAGGCTCCTGCGGTGACACCGACAATGCCGGTGAGATCTGCTGGAAGCTCGTCTGCAGAGTTGACTCTGTATACGTGAGTGCAGCCTGCTTCGACAGCCAAGCGTTCTAGAGCGCGCGTGTTGGAACTGTTCGACGAGCCGATGACGATGAATGCGTCGACTTGTGGCGCGATGCTCATCAGTGCGCTTTGACGATTTGTTGTTGCGAAACATAAATCGCTTCGACCGGGTGTCCACACATCGGGAAAACGTGTCTTGACATGAACCGCGACTTCGCTCCACTCGCGATGAGACAGAGTTGTTTGAGCAAGCATGGCGATCGGTTTGTCAAAGACGGGAAGTGCATCGACTTCTTCAACGGATTCAACACGCGTAATTGCATCTGGTGCAACAGCCATCGTTCCGACTGCCTCTTCGTGACCTTCATGACCGACATACACAATGTGAAAGCCCTTGCCGGCGCGCGTCTTCACTTCGTGGTGAACCTTTGTGACGAGTGGACACACAGCATCGACCACGTAGCTGCCTCGTTCGCGCGCTGCAGCGACTACTTCGGGAGCTGAGCCATGTGCGGAGAGCATGATGGGGGAGCCAAGGGGAACTTCATCAATGGAGTCCACAAATACTACGCCCTTGTCGATGAAGCGGTCAACGACAATCTTGTTATGCACGATCTCGTGGTAGCAGTACACGGGCTCATCAAACGATCGGACCATCCATGCCAATGCCTTGATGGCCATTTCGACGCCCGCACAAAAACCACGCGGTGACGCCAGGAGCACTTTTTCGACCGACATAAGACCTTCACAGACTACCGAAGTGGGGTGGCAGTATCCTGTGACGAGTGAGCACTGCCATCGATACTCTCCCTGAGGTTTCAGCGGTGCAGACACCTTCGGCCGCTTCGCGGGTGGGCATCCAGGTGGGGGACCAGATCGTCCTTGTGAATGGTGTCGTTCCCCGTGACATTTTGGAGTGGCATCGGTTGGTTGAATCTGATGTCGTTGACCTTCAGATTGCACGCGGTCGTGAATCTCTTGACATTGTCCTCGAACGACAGCCAGGAGAGCCCTTAGGTATATCCATCAACAGTGCTGTCTTTGATCGAATTCACACGTGCGATAACCATTGCGAGTTTTGCTTCATCTATCAGCTGCCAAAAGGCATGCGTCGAAGTCTGTATCTCAAAGACGACGATTACCGCCTGAGTTTCCTTTTTGGAAATTTCACGACGCTCACTCGGTTTACAGAAGCCGACCTCGAAAGAGTCATTGAAGAAAAACTGTCTCCTCTCTACGTCAGCATTCATGCCGTTGAACCGCATGTTCGTTCAGAGATGTTGCGGAACAATCGTGGTGGGTTCAGTCTTCGCTGGGTTCGTCTGATGCTGGACAACCAGATTGATATTCGGGCGCAGATTGTTCTGTGTCCAGGCGTTAATGATGGCGACGTTCTGGAATCGACACTGAGTGGTCTTCTTGAACAGTTTCCTGAGCTTGAATCGATTGCAGTCGTGCCTTTGGGGCTGTCCCAATTCAATACTGAGAGTCGAATGCGGTTTCAAACTTCTGATGAAGCAAATGCCGTTATTGATTTAGTTGAAGAGTGGCAGCGACGTTTTCGTAGCGTCCTAGGTCGACAGCCCATTCATCTGGCAGACGAGTTCTATTTAGTTGCGAACCGAGACGTGCCATCGGCAGACCATTACGGTGAATATCCAATGTTGGAGGACGGCGTTGGGTTAGTCCGCTCTTTTATTGAATCCTTCAGTGGCAATGGTCCAGATGTCAATGGTCGCCACGATGGCTTCTTCGCTTCTGTTGATCATGGTTCTCCCACTGATTACGTCCGACCCGTCAATCCTGCGGTGGAAACATCGCTCCGAGTGGCAAAACCAGTCTCGGTGTCACTGAATCCACGGACTCGTTCGGCCAAGGTGCCTGCGATTGTTTCCGGCCCCTACGGGTCCTCGATGTTCAGAAAACTCTTGGCGGGAACTGATTTGGCCCATATCCCCGTTGTAGAAGTGCCAAATCTGCATTTCGGTGGCAATACCGCAGTGGCAGGTCTTATGACATTTGCTGACATTCAGGGTGCGCTTCGGGCTCATGGGCGCGAGAATGTGTATCTATTGCCTGATGTGTGTCTAAATGACGGTGTTTTTTTGGATGGGGCCACAGTGGGTGATCTGTCGGAGGAATTCGACATTGAAGTGATTGCCACAAGTGGTGTTGCTTTGCGCCAACGGCTTGAAGCCGCAAGAAAAGAGAACAGTCGTGACTGACATTGACGAGACAATTGATTTCCCCACAGTGGTGATTGTCGGGCGCCCCAACGTCGGAAAGAGCACCTGGTTCAATCGTGTGATCGGCGAGCGTGCAGCGATTGTTGAAGATCAGCCAGGTGTCACGCGTGATCGTCATCGCCGTATGGCCTCGTGGCTTGGTATTGAGTTTTGGATTGTTGATACCGGTGGGTGGATGCCTCACGGAACCGAATTGGACGACAAAGTGAGTCGTCAAGTGGAAGAAGCCGTCAGAGAAGCCAACTTGGTCATTTACATGGTCGATGCTTCGGTGGGTGTGACAGACGAAGACGAATTGATTGCGGCGTGGCTTCGTCGCAGCAAGGTAGAAGTTTTACTTGTCGCCAACAAGGCAGACAACGAGCGTCGCGAAGCGGAGCGCTGGGAGTTTATGTCGTTGGGTCTGGGTGAACCATTTACCGTCTCGGCGCTTCACGGTCGCCGCTCAGGTGATTTTCTTGACGAAGTTGTTGCGCGTATTCCTCGAGTTCTTCGTCCAGAAGAAAAAGTTGAGCCAGTTGGCGCAGATGGTGTTCCGCGAGTCGCGCTTGTTGGACGTCCGAATGTTGGAAAGAGCACGCTGTTCAACCGTCTGGTAGGCGAAGAGCGCTCAATCGTTCATGACCTGCCCGGCACAACTCGCGATGCGATCGACACCCTGGTGGAAACTGAAGATGGTCCGCTGATTTTTGTTGACACGGCAGGTATGCGTAAGCGAAGCAAAGTTGATGACTCTGCGGAGTACTACTCACTTGTCCGTGCACTGCGCGCAATTGATGAAGCAGATGTCGCGATGCTGGTCATCGATGCCACTGTTGGTGTGACGAGCCAAGACCAACGACTTGCTGAGCGAGTTGACGTTGCTGGCTGTCCGATTCTCATCGTGTTGAATAAATGGGAGCTGCTTGATTCGGAAGATCGCCGCAAGGTAGAAGCCGATCTCGCGCGAATGTTGTACTTCATTGATGATGCTCCGGTACTCAAGATCTCAGCATTGACCGGAAAGGGAGTGCACAAGTTGCGCCCAGTTCTGCAAGATGCGATTGATCAGTACCACCGAAAGATCCCAACGCGTGATGTGAATCGCATCATTGCCGAGGCACAGCAAAAGCAGCCTGCTGCTGGCGGAGCCAAAGTCATGTTTGCTGTGCAAGGTGCTGCAAACCCACCGACGTTCACGTTGTTTGTAAATCGTGATTTACCACAGCCGTATCTCCGTTATCTCGAACGATCCATTCGTGAAGCATGTGATTTTGGGTCAACACCGTTGAAGTTGCGAGTTCGTCGAAAGGGTGATTAGCGATGCCATGGTGTGAACCGTGTGCCCGTTATTTAGCTCCTTCGGCAATGACAGACCGAGGTGCATGCCCTGATTGTGGTGAGCATCTTGAGACGCCCTCGGTATCCGGCCGACTGGCGCCTGAAGAGTTAGATCTCAAGAAACTTGCTGGCCTAGATGGCGAGAAGATTCCGTGGCATTTCAAACTTTTGGTGTCTTTGTTGTGCTTGTACCTCGGCTGGAGAGTCGTCGTCATCTTTGTCTAGGGACTGAAGTGTCCTGCCGATAGAGTTGTCACTCATTCGGGCTGTAGCGCAGCTTGGTTAGCGCGCTTGTCTGGGGGACAAGAGGTCGTGGGTTCAAATCCCGCCAGCCCGACCAATAGAACAGATGAATTGGGTGGTCGGTCAATGAATATTGAAGGTGCAGTTGTTCTGGTCACCGGTGCAAATCGCGGACTGGGCGCTGAGTATGTGCGCCAGTTGCTCGACCGTGGTGCGGCAAAGGTGTATGCCGGAGCGCGTTCTCCTGAGTCTGTAACGAACGCAGGGGCGATTCCACTCAAACTGGACGTTACAAGTGCTGCAGATATTCAAGCTGCTGTTCAGCAATGTTCAGATCTCACGATGCTGATTAACAACGCAGGTGTTGTCATTGGTTCCCGAGTTCTTGCAGAGAACTCATTAGAGAATGCCAAAGCTGAGTTTGAAACGAACGTTTGGGGGCCCTTCAATCTCGCGAAAGCGTTTGCCCCTGTGTTATCGGCAAATGGTGGTGGTGCAATCGTCAACGTTCTGTCTGCAGTGTCCTGGATGTCCATCAAAGAAGTCGCAACATATGCAATGTCGAAGTCGGCCGCGTGGTCGTTAACGAATGCTCTTCGACTTGAACTTGCTCGTCAGGGAACTCTTGTTGTTGCTGTTCACCCGGCCTTTATTGATACCGATATGGCCGCTGGAGTTGACGTGCCGAAGACATCGCCGCACCAAGTCGTGGGGCGCACTCTTGACGGCGTTGCTGCTGGGCTGCCTGAAGTGTTGGCCGATGACACTTCTGCATTCGTAAAGAACAGTCTTCCGAAGCACATCGAGACCTTCTATCCCAAAGTCGCTGGTCCGCGACCGTAGATCAAACCTTTGACTACGCGAGGGGAGTTTCTATGTGTGGTCGATTCGTCGGAAATTTCAATTCAGAGGATTTGATTGCTGAGATTGGCGAAGCTGTCGATGCCTTTGGTTTGACATTACGTGTTCCAGAGTTTGATGGGCCATTGCTTCAGAACTTCAATGTTGCACCTACGCACACTGTTCCGATTCTTCGAGTTGTTGGCAGAGAAGTTGTGGTCGATGTCATGCGGTGGGGTCTCATTCCGATTTGGTCGAAGGACCCAAACATCGGATCGAAGATGATTAATGCACGTTCGGAGACCATCACAGAGAAACCATCGTTCAAGGGGCTTGTTCCCGGCCATCGCTGCATCATCCCGATGAGTGGCTTTTATGAATGGAACCGTGAGAATCCGAAGTCAAAGATTCCGTACTACGTGAATCGTGCTGATGGGCATTTGATGCTGTCGGCCGGAATTTGGAGTGACTCGCCAATTGTTGACGAGGCAAGAACGTTTTCTTTGATTACTCGCGACAGCGTGTCAGATCTTTCCGCTATTCATGATCGAAGCCCCGTGGAGCTCTCGGCACACGATGCCGTTGAATGGATGTCAGCCACTCAGGCTCCACTCGAACTATTTGCACCCGATCAACAACCTCGGTTCAGTACTGTGCGGGTGTCGACACGAGTCAATTCGGTTCGCAACAATGATTCAGAATTACTGAGAGAAGATTTTCCACCAGAAGATGACTCTGGGGCTCCCACACTCTTCTAGTGATTCTCTAATGCATCAACAATGCGTTGTGCATGCTGTTCAAGCGTTGTTCGCTCGATAGAAGTTGCGGCATTCGCGAAATTGAACTGACCAAGAGTGTTCGTAGGGATGAGATGGATGTGACAGTGGTTCACTTCGTACCCTGCGATGATCATGCCAACGCGCTCGCACGGAAAGGCCTTGTTTAGTGCTTGGCTGATGCGGTGTGACACGGCGAACAAGTGTTGAGACAGTGGTCCAGGGAGGTCGACCCAGTGATCGACTTCTTCCACGGGAACAACAAGAACATGACCATCAGCGAGTGGGTTGATCGTCATGAACGCTGCACACAGTTCATCGCGGTAGACAAATGTGCCTGGAATATCCCCGTTAAGAATGTGCGTAAAGAGAGTCGGCATTATCGGTAGCCACCCGATACTGCAAATACATCGCCAGTGCAGTATCGCGATTCTGGGCCAACGAGGAATCGAACCATCTCCGCGATATCGGATGCCTCGCCCATGTGGCCCTTTCCGATGCGCATCGTGATACCTGCCTTCATCACTTCACTGAACGGAGTGAGAAGAGGAGTGTCGATATAGCCAGGACAGATTGCGTTGACATTGATGCCGAGTCCGGCGACTTCCTCTGCCACCGTCTTGGTGAGAGTGATGATTGCAGCTTTCGCAACGGAATAGTGCGGTGCTCCTGAAGACGGATACAACCCAAGCACAGAAGACATATTGATGATGCGGCCTGATCGTTGCGGTTGCATGTGACGGAGCGCTGCGCGGCAGCCGTAGAAACTTCCGTAGAGATGAATCTTGATCATGCGATCCCACGCTTCGTCGCTGAGGTCCAGCATGAAGTCAAGAGGCTCTAACTCATTGATCTTTCCTTCCATGCGGCGCATGGAATTGGCCATCATTCTGTCTGTCTTTGTCGCAGCGTCAGATGGTGCGATACCGGCGTTGTTGACCAGGATGTCAATTCGTCCCAATTGGGAAACACAGGAATCAACCGCCAGGTCAAAAGCGTGAGAGTCAACAACGTCAAAGGGGAGTGCGATTCCTCCGACCTCGTTAGCTATTGATTGCGCTGCTGTTTCATTGAGGTCATTCACAGCGATGATCGCTCCGTCTTTAGCGAGGCGACGGGCCGTCTCGGCTCCGAGGCCAGATCCGGCACCTGTAATGAATGCGACTTGGTCTTGTAATGGCAAGGTCATGTACGAACCCTATGCCGTCCCATGAGGTCTGTGGGCACTCGGAGTACCATCGGAACGTGCCTCTTCGCTCAGTATTTACAATCCCGAACATCATCACACTAATTCGCATTGCACTGCTTCCGTACTTCGTATTGCTGATGGCAGATGGTCGAGTTGTTGCGGGCTCGTGGTTCTTTGGCCTGTTGGCATTCACTGACTGGATTGATGGCTACATCGCTCGACGATTTAATCAAGTCAGTGAGTTTGGGAAGGTGCTTGACCCCGTTGCTGATCGCTTGATTTTTTTCGTTGGTATCGGCACGGTCATGTACTACAACTACTTTCCCGCGTGGCTCGGCATTGTGATTCTGGCGAGGGAAGTAGCAATTGCAGTCTTGATGGTCGGGGCGACCGCTCTTGGCATGGAGCGATTCCCTGTCACAAAAATGGGCAAGCAGGCCGCCTTTGGTTTGATGTGTGCGGTCCCATGGATCACCATCGGTACTGCCGGAGGTTGGTGGAGTCCGTTCACCATTGCTGGGTGGGTTGCGGCTGTGCCTGGAGTGTTCTTTTCCTACGTGTCTTTTGTTCGGTATTTGCCTGTTGTAAAGGCCAACATGTCCTCGAGGCGTGTCGCCTAGCGAGTACCGTTGGGGGAGTGAACGTTCCCTCAAATCTTCGTTATACAAAAGACCACGAATGGGTCTTGGTCACTGGGTCAACAGTGCGCGTTGGCATCACCGACTATGCGCAGGACGCTCTCGGAGACATTGTGTTTATCCAGCTCCCGGACGCTGGTTCTCAGATTGATGCTCACCAGGGTATTGGTGAGATTGAAAGTACGAAAAGCGTCAATGATGTGTACGCGCCCGTTGCTGGCACCGTTGTCACAGTCAATGATGCATTGGTCTCGAGCCCAGAACTTCTGAATAGTGACCCATACGGCAATGGTTGGATCTGTGAGATTGAAACATCTTCCTTGAATGAGAAGGATCTCTTAACGGCAGAGGAGTATTCAGCACTGATTGGTGCTTGATATCCATGTCGTACGTATTCTGTAATCGCTGCGGTCATCGCAATCCGCCAACCTCGTCGTTTTGTTCAGCGTGCGGTGCTGTGCTTGACCTGGTTGACGATCGAACGATTACTTTGGCGAAGGTTGATCCATTAATGGATGCCCCGGGTCCACAAGACGACACCACTGTGAATCTCAACGAGATTGAGAGAGGGACAGCCATTCTGGTGATACGCGGAGGCGAAGAAGAGGGTCAGCATTTCGTGCTTGCCTCATCCGTTACCACAATTGGTCGTCATGCGGATTCTGATATCGCACTTGATGACATCACTGTGTCTCGCAGGCATAGTGAGATTCATTTCTCCGGTGGGGATTACATCGTGCGAGATGCGGGTTCATTGAATGGAACATATGTGAATCAGCAAAGGATCGATGTCATCGAGTTGCGACAAGGCGATGAACTCCAAGTAGGAAAATTCCGTCTTGTGTTTTTGGAAAGAGCTGAGGAAGTCTCGTGAGCGATCGTGATTTCCTCAGTATCGGTGAGGTATTGGCTCAACTTCTTGAAGAGTTCCCCGATGTCACGATTTCTAAGATTCGATTCTTAGAAAGTCAAGGTCTCATTGAACCTGAACGCACTCCGTCTGGATATCGCAAGTTCACAACATCTGAAGTTGAACGATTGCGATTTATCTTGCGAGAACAACGGACAAATTACTTGCCCTTGAGAATCATCAAAGACAAATTGGACGACGACACTGCAGACATCAGTCGAGATATCAGCAGGGACATCATGATGCCAAGTGAATACGTTGCAACAAGTGGGCACCCGGCAACACGCACATCCGTTCCTCGTCCACGCGACGGGGCTTCTCACGGGCAATCTGCTCCGTTGTCCGCGGTAGAGCAAGATCCCATTGTTCCTGAGTCAGTGAGACGCCTGCAACGACAGGATGCGGTCCTCCATGCCGACAAAACTGAATCGATTCCGCGTGATCAGTTGTTGCAGCAGTTTGAGATTGATGCTGTGTTCTTGAGAGAACTTGAATCTGCTGGACTGATTAATGGTCACGAAGTAGGCGACACAACGTTTTTTGATGCGTCATCCATTGCTGTGGCGAAGTCGGCTGCTCGTTTTCAAGAGTTGGGCATTGATGTTCGCCATCTTCGTGCCTGGAAAACTTCAGCTGATCGTGAAGTGAGTTTGTTTGAACAACGAATCCTTCCGTACCTGCGCCAACGAAACCCAGCCGCGCGAGAGGAAGCACTGCAGATGCTTGCCGAGTTCATGGAACTCGGCGGTGAGCTTCGCTCTGCACTCATCCAGCGCGACATCCTGCGTCTCACTGAGCAGCGCTAGAGATGAAGTCTTTGTCAATCCGAGGTGTACGCATCGACCGTATGGCTGGTACACCTGTTGTCATGCTTCGTGAAGACGAAGCGCCTCGTCGGGCATTCGAGATTTATATCGGAGCTCCAGAAGCAGCCGCAATCAAAACCGCTCTCGATGGAGATCAGACTCCACGTCCATTGACCCACGAGTTGTTTGTGAACACCTTGGAGCAGTTGTCGTATGCAATTGTTCGTGTCGTTCTCACACGAGTGACAGCGGGAACATACTTTGCTGACTTGGTTCTCGTAGGGGAGACCGGAGAAGAATCCATCGTCTCGTCTCGCCCCTCAGATGCCATTGCCATAGCTCTGAGGGCTTCATGCCCAGTCTTTGCTTCTGAAGAGTTACTCGAGATGGTGGGCGAGGTGCTCGAGGAAGAGGAATCTGCTCCAAATGATGAGATTCTCGATGAATTCAGGGATTTCATTGAAAACATCTCTCCCGATGATTTCCAATAATCACCCCTTGACGATTCCGCTTTCATACCCCTAGCGTCTTACATCCGCGTAGTTACCAGATTGTTGTTGGTCGCGCGCTATAGGAATTGGACGAAGTCATGCAGACATTTAGCGGAACTCAGGCAGCTGAGATTGTCGGAATCACATATCGCCGTCTTGATTATTGGGCTCGAACTGATCTTGTTCGCCCTACCTTCGCAGATGCAACAGGTAGCGGTAGCCGCCGTTTGTACACATACCGAGATCTTCTCGAGTTGAAAGTGATTAAGAAACTTCTCGACGCTGGTATTCGTTTGGAATCAATCCGCGACGTGTTCTCTTACATGCGTGAGCATGTTGACACGGACATCTCTGCGGCGCATCTCGTCATTGATGGTGGCAGTGTTGTCCTTTGCAACGGTGATGATCTCATTGACGTTCTTCGTCATGGTCAAGGTGTCTTGAACGTACTTCCCATGTCTGGTGTACGCGATGAAGTCGACCGCCAAATCATCTCGCTCCGTCCTGAACCTCTTTCCTTCGAGCCAGGAAGAGACGAAGAAGGCGGCACTGCGTCAGTTGTTGCTGTCTAAGAATGAAGTTTTCTCCGCTTGATGCTCAGCATCGTTCCCTCAACGCAAAACTTGTTCCCTTTGGCGGATGGGAGATGCCTTTGGCATATTCCGAAGGAACTCTTTCTGAGCATGCAGCATGTCGAAACTCGGCTGCGATGTTTGACGTGTCACACCTTGGGACAGTTCGCGTAGAAGGGCCCGATGCATTTGATCGCCTGCAAGCTGTTCTGACAAATGATCTTTCGAAGATTGCACCTGGTCGCGCTCAATACACACATTTGTTGAACGATGTCGATGCTTCAGTGCTTGACGACATCATTGTGTGGTGGGTTTCTGAGAATGTTTTTGACGTCATGCCGAACGCCTCGAACACGGATCGTGTTGTTGCAGCGATAGGCGGAACAGACACCACTGCAACTCGTGCAGTGATCGCTGTTCAGGGTCCTGAGGCGCGTCGCTTGGTTTCAATATTTTGTCCAGAGGCTGCAGATGTTCCCCGATTCAACGTTCGTGAAGTCACTGTTGCAGGTCACCCTTGTGTTGTTGCTGGTACGGGCTACACGGGTGAGGACGGAATTGAAATTGCTGTCCCAGTGAGCGGCTGTGCAGACGTATGGAATGCGCTCCTTGACGCGGGCGTAGTGCCAGCGGGGCTTGGTGCACGTGACACGTTGCGCCTTGAGGCAGCGCTGCCGCTTCATGGCCATGAACTGGGCGAGGGGATTACTTCTTTGCAAGCGGGCCTTGAGTGGGTCGTTGCTTGGAAGAAGGATTCTTTCCTTGGTCGAGATGCTCTGGCGAAGGAGAAGGAAACTGGCGTTTCACGTCGCTTGATTGGAATCTCCATCGACGGACGTCGTCCCGCTCGCGACGGAACGGTAGTGCTGGACTCAACGGGCACCGAGATTGGTTTCGTCAGTAGTGGCAACTTCTCGCCAACACTGGGGCATTGTGTGGCCCTTGCATTTGTGAAGCCAACGACAACTGTTGGTGATCACGTACTTCTTGATGTTCGCGGGACACAGATTCCCGGAGTGGTTGTTACGACTCCGTTTGTGGCGAAGAAGAAGTAGGCGAGGAAGAAGTAGGCGAGGAAGAAGTAGGCGAGGAAGTTTGGTTCCCACTTGGCTTGCCAGGTCGGAAGCCAAAGAGTCCTCCAGCATTCTCGGCAAGCGTCGTGAGCGGCCCGAGTCGTTTTGAGAGATCAGCAAGTTGAGTTGCTGCTTCGCCCATTGTCGCCATGGCATTCATAGCGTTTCCTAGTTGAGGCATCACACGCTTCAGTGGCTCTTCCACTTCGTCAAGAAGTGCGTTTACTCGTGTTGTCGTTCGGTTCAGGTTGTCAATGGTGGAAGCAAAGTTCTCTAGCACGAGAACAAGGGTCTCTGTTGTTCGTCGCGTTGTGTCAATTGCTTTGCCTGCAAGTTCGATCGGGTCGACTAAAGCAAGAAGTTGCAAAAGTTGCTCAATGGGGTTCGTCGTCGAACCGGGTTCTGAGTTGCTGGCTGATTCTTGATGTGTCTCTTCGGTCACGAGCCTACGGTACTCGCATCGAGAGACATGGCATAGGCCTCAATGGGGGCACATGTGCACACAAGATTGCGGTCGCCATATGCGGCATCAATTCGCGATACGGGAGTGTGGTAGCCGCGGGAGCGCAATTGGGGAACGGGAAAGAGGGCCTCTTCGCGTGAGTATGGATGTGTCCATTCTCCTGCGATGTCCTCAATCGTGTGAGGTGCATGACGAAGTACTGATTCCTCTGCTCTCACTGCACCGGAAAGAACATGATCAATCTCACGACGGATGCTCAACATTGCCTCGCAGAATCGATTGACCTCAGATAGCGACTCGCTCTCAGTGGGTTCAACCATGAGTGTGTTTGCAACAGGGAAACTCATTGTTGGAGCGTGTAAGCCGTAATCCATCAGACGCTTTGCGATGTCATCAATCGTGAGCTCTGAGCCTTTGAGAACTTCACCCACATTCAGAATGCATTCATGTGCGACGCTGTCGTTTGTACCTCGGTACAAAACCGGAAACGCCTTGTCGAGGCGTGCGGCAATGTAGTTAGCCGACAAGATTGCATCTGAGGTTGCTTGCACGAGACCGTCTGAGCCCATCATTGTGATGTACACCCACGGGATACACAGAATGCTTGCCGAGCCATACATCGCTGCAGAGATGGGACCAACAGGGGAGTCGGTCTTCAGTGGGTCTCCTGGAAGGAACGGCGCAAGGTGTGAACGAACCGCTACGGGGCCAACACCAGGACCGCCACCGCCGTGTGGAATACAAAATGTCTTGTGGAGATTGAGATGGCTGACGTCAGCGCCAAATTTTCCTGGCTGTGCAGTGCCGACAAGAGCATTCATGTTTGCTCCGTCAACATAAACCTGTCCACCGTTGTCGTGGATGATCGCACAGATCTCGCCAATTGCTTCCTCAAACACACCGTGTGTTGACGGGTACGTCACCATGGTCGCCGCGAGCGCAGAGCCTGCCTTCTCGGCTTGCGCACGCAGATCGTTGACATCGATGTTTCCGTTGTCATCACATGCGACAACAACAACCCTCATACCAGCCATGACTGCACTGGCGGCATTGGTGCCGTGAGCGCTGGATGGAATCAGGCAGATGTCGCGCTGATGGTCTCCACGTGAGTGGTGATATGCGCGGATAGCCATTAAGCCCGCAAACTCGCCCTGACTACCTGCGTTCGGCTGCAAGCTCACTGCGTCATAACCAGTAATTGCTACGAGCATGTCTTCAAGCTCGGTGACAACTCTCCGGATGCCGACTGATTCATCGTCGGGAACCAACGGATGAAGTGACGAGAACTCAGGCCACGTCACTGGCTCCATCTCTGTCGTCGAATTCAACTTCATGGTGCATGACCCGAGAGGAATCATTGTGCGGTCGAGTGCAAGGTCTCTGTCAGCAAGGAAACGAAGATAACGAAGCATCTCATGCTCTGTGTGGTAGCGATGGAAAACAGACTGCGTCATGAAGGAATCAGTTCGCTCGAGATCGCTGAGAGATGCAGACGATGACGTCGCGAGAGAGGAACCAAGCGACGCAAGCAATTGCGACAAAGACTCTTCCGATGTTGTTTCGTCCACACTGAAAGACACAGAGGTGGGACTCACTTGACGAATATTGAAGCCAGCTTTGCGTGCGCTCTGAACTGTTGAAGATGCGTCGGCCACATTGATCGCAACGGTGTCAAAGAAAGTCTCTGATACGAGTGTGAAGCCTGAACCTTGCAATGAAGTTGCAGCACGTACCGCGAGATTGTTGATTCTTTGTGCGATTCGACGCAGACCATGCGGGCCATGCCACACTCCGTACATTCCTGCGATGTTGGCTAGCAATACCTGAGCAGTACAGATGTTGGACGTTGCTTTCTCGCGACGAATGTGTTGCTCACGCGTTTGCAATGTGAGGCGTAATGCTGGTCGTCCGGCAGTGTCGGTACTGACGCCAACGAGGCGTCCTGGCAATGAGCGTGCATGAGACTCACGCGTCGACATGAAGGCTGCATGTGGTCCACCAAAGCCCATTGGCACTCCAAATCGTTGAGAGGAGCCAACTGCGATGTCGAAGCCCAATTGGCCTGGCGGAATCACGACAGTGCAAGCCATGAGATCGGTGGTGGCAATTGATACTGCCTTTGCGGTTTGAGCTGCCGAGGTGATGGAGCGCACAAGGTTGGGTGAGGGGAGCGCTCCGTTGCTGCCGGGCCATGAAACAACAACAGCAAAGTGCCCGTCGGGACTCATGTCGTTGATGGAAGATTCGACAACAGTGATGCCGATTGGTTCCATTCTCGTGCGCAAAACAGAAAGTGTTTGCGGGTGAGTGTTCGCATCGACAAGTACAGAGTCAGAGCCGGACTTGCTAATGCGGTGAGCCATAGTGACGGCTTCTGCTACCGCAGTTGCCTCATCAAGAAGTGATGCATTCGCTAAAGGAAGTCCAGTGATCTCTGAGATCATTGTTTGAAAGTTCAGAAGTGCTTCCAAGCGTCCTTGACTAATTTCAGGCTGGTACGGCGTGTAAGCCGTGTACCACGCTGGATTTTCGAGAACATTGCGCTTTACCACGGGTGGCGTAATCGTGCCGTAGTAGCCCTGACCAATGAACGAAGTGCGCTTCACGTCCGTTGAGAATTTTGCACGAAGCTCTTCAAGAACTGAATGCTCTGACACTGCATCAGCAAGTGGGAGTCGATCTCGCAAACGAATCGCTGATGGAATCGTTGCATTCAACAGTGCCTCGGCGGATTCAATGCCGATGACACGGAGCATCTCGGCGCGATCATCGTCAGACAATCCAAGATGACGAAATGCAAAGTCATCAGGAGTAAAACCTGGGGTTGTCAAAGACCGGGGGCTCGGGCTCATATGTTCTCCGATGGAGTTTCGACCCCCGCTGTCTTTTGTGCCTGAGAGCTTCACCACGTGAGTGGCTTTCCCCGTCGGCGGAGGGCGAACCCTCTCTTTCCAGCGTTCTGTATCTACCTGGTCCCTTTGCCTGAGAGATTCCGGGGCGGTTGCTCCTTCGGCGACGCATTGAAGCGTTCTCTCCCAAGTAGACGTTTTCTCACACCGTAGTCGGTGGAGGAGTGGCGCGATGACTCGGTGAGGAATCAGTCTGTTGTGGCATAGGACCCAGCGGATCCTGTTCGGCCTTCAATCTCCTGAATACATTCGTCGAGGTCTGTGAGGAATTCATCGATGCGGGCCTCATGGCCGGCATGGACGGTGAGGTGGATGCTCGCGGGTGGAGTTTGGCGGTCCATAAACCAGCCGCGCTCGATGAGAAGTTCTGCTAAGGCAAATACGTCATGACGCTTTGGATCTGCGGTGCCGAAGCAGAGGAGTGTGGAGTCGGGCTGAGCTCGCAAGGTAAGTAAGGGGTGTGCATCGATGTGGGATGCAATCTTCAGCGCACTGTCCCGTGCGCTGCGAGCAACTTTGCGATAGCCGTCATCGCCAAGAAAGCGCAACACAGCCCAAGCGGACGCAATAGGGCCACCAGATTTTGTTCCGAGAATTCCTGATGAGCCGTACATGCCGCCGAGCCAGTTATCCGTCATGAATGTTTGATCACTACGCAACTTCTTGTTTTTGTGCAACAGAACACCAGCACCTTTTGATGTGTATCCGTACTTGTGCAAGTCGACCGAAATTGATGTGACTCCGTCGACACGGAAATCCCACGGAGCAATCTCTTCACCAAGAGCCTCAAGGTAGGGAAGCGTGACGCCGCCCATGCATGCGTCCACATGGCAGTTGATGTCGTGTTCGGCTGCGATGGCAGCGATATGCACGATCGGGTCGACAACGCCTTGGGGGTACTGCGGTGCTGAACCAACGATGAGGATTGTGTTTTCGTCTACGGCAGCACGCATGGCACTGATGTTGGCCCGCCAATCTGGACCGACTCCTACGCGACGGCTCTCAACAGAGAAGTAGTCCGCGCCTTTCTCGAGGGCGGCATGGGCCGAGGTGGGAAGAACCATGTTGGGTGTCCCAGTGAGACGACCCTCACGCTTGGCTCGCATCACAGCAGAGCGCACAACGAGTACGAGGCTCTCTGTGCCACCAGAGGTCATAAACCCCGCTACATCGTCGTCTCCGTGGCACCAACCAGCCACTGTGTCGACCACATCTTGTTGCATGAGCTTCAGAGACGGGAATGCGGCTGTGTTCAGAGCATTCTCGCCAGAGAACCTCCGGTATGCCTCCTCGGCAACTGCAAGCGCTTCGGGGCCGGCTGAATAGGCGAGCGTGAAGCAGCGACCATCTCGCCACTGAACGTCGTTCGCACGGAACGATTCAAGTTCACTGAAGACGTCTTGAGCGCCGATGCCGTTCTGGAGTTTCCTGATTGCCATGTGAGCACCTTAGGTGCCAGTCAGGCGGGGAGAACCGTTGCAAACCATTGGGGTTATTGGTCAATACATAAATTACATAACGGACATTATGGGCGTAACGCGGATGGCGAAGAGGGGTGCAGAGATGCATTGGCGACTGGCTCTGCGGCGTCCATGACCCATTCCAGGATCTCTCGAATTGAATCCTTTGTATGACGAGGTTTCGATAAGTCATTGCGTGCATCCGTCAATGCGCAATGCAATACGTAGATCTGATCCTTGAGTGCATCAAGTTCCTCGCGAGTCATCACCAGTTCGTTCTCAGACAGCTCTAACTCGGTTGCTCGCTGTCTAGAGACCCAATCCCATTGACGGCATTTCTGGCTGCAGAACTCCTTGCGACGGCCGGGTCCGTCTTGAGCGGCCAGGGCATGTCGACACCATCGACAACGGCGCTCTGTTCCCCGCACTACTCCATCATCTGCTGATTTCGTCATGACGAAATGATAACGCGGAGTAGATTGCAGATGTGGAACTTCCCCCAGCGCCCAACAGTTTTTTCGCAAGTGACAATTTCTCTGGCGCCCATCCTCGGTACATCGATGCAATTGCTCGTGCCAATGAGGGTCATGTGATGGCGTACGGCGGTGACGCACTCACAAAGCAAGCCACTTCCCTCTTCGAGGAGTTGTGTGGCGTAGAAGTTGATGTTCTCTTCACGTTCAACGGAACGGGTTCAAATGTCGTTGCACTGGCAAGTTTGTTGAAGCCTGCAGATTCTGTGATCTGCACGAACTGGGCTCATATCAATGTTGATGAGACAGGTGCGCCGGAGAAGTTTCTTGGTGTCAAGTTGCATGACGTTGATGCCGCCGACGGGAAGTTAACTCCCGAGCACATCACATCGCTTGCGGGGGCCATCGGAAATGTTCATCATGTGCAACCAGGAGTTGTTTCCATTACTCAGGCCACTGAACTTGGTGGGTTGTATTCCATCGAAGAAATTCGTGCCATTTGCGAAACAGCACACTCATTTGGAATGCGCGTCCATCTCGATGGTGCGCGTATCTCAAATGCTGTTGCAGCGCTTGGTGGTGACGCCGCCACATTCCGCGCGATGACATTTGAAGCCGGTGTTGATGCTGTCTCATTTGGTGGAACAAAGAATGCGATGTTGGGCGCAGAAGCAGTTCTGTTGCGTCGTGGTGTTGCATCGGATCGAAGTGCATACATTCGGAAACAAGCAACTCAATTGCCTTCGAAGCAACGGTATGCGGCTGCACAGTTCGTTGAGGCTTTGTCTGATGGTCTGTGGCTGGAGACAGCGGCGCAGGCAAACGCGATGGCGCAGCGTTTGTTTCACGCGGTCTCCGATATCCCAGGTCTGGAGATTGGCTCCCCTGCCGTCAACAGCATGTACCCAGTTCTCCCTCCAGATATCAAGAAGAAACTTCAAGACTGGAATTTCTTCTGGGACTGGGATATCAGCCGATCTCAGGTGCGCTGGATGACTTCTTGGGACTCCACGGAAGCCGATGTTGACGCATTCGCAGCCGGTGTCATCGCCGCTTTTTCTTGACCCGATTCTTTGACGAAATGTCAAGAATTGACTGAGGAGTCAATTCCGCTAATGTGTCCCAAGGCACTGAAGTTGGGGGACAACAATGGCCATCGGAGATCTTTTCGCATTTAGGGAATGGGATGATACGACGTGGTCTGTCTCTGCCGAATGTAAAGGCCTTGCTGCAATTTTCTTCCCACCTGCTGCAGAACGTCCGCAGGCTCGTGAACGTCGTGAAGCACAAGCTCGTGAAGTGTGCCATTCATGTGAAGTGATGGTCGACTGTCGTGATTTTGCGCGCCGCAATCGTGAATACGGATTCTGGGGTGGCGAATCAGAAGAAGAGCGCCACGCAGCTGGCTATCGCCTCATCGCACCAATCGGTGTACGTGCACGCAACATCTCGTAGCTATTTCTTTTGAAGTGCAACGGCAGTCCAGCCGTCCATCTCGTCACTGTCGAGAAGAGAAAACTCTGAGTATTCACCCAGTACCCGCGTTACCTGCTCAGTGCGCATGCCACTCAGGAACAGCAATCCCCTGCTTCTGACTGAGTTGGTAATTCTTTCGGATTCCTCGATAAGGACAGGCGCAAGGATGTTTGCCAAAACAGCATCCGATGGTTTCGATGGATAACCATTAACCCACGACACGTGGTCGGCATTGTTAATGCGTGCATTTTCCTCCACGGCTTTCTTCGCACTGTCGGCAATGTCATACACGTTGCACCGGCATTGCTTCAGAACAGCGAGCCCTATTGCCAGAACTCCTGATCCGCACCCGAGGTCGAAGACAGTTGATCCAGTGCGCACATGTTGCAGAGCAAGTCGCAAGGTGAGAACTGTTGTGGGGTGATTGCCGAGCCCAAAAGTGTCGAGAGGTTCAACGTAAATTGGCGTCGAGTTCTTTGGAGCATCGATCCACGCAGGGACGAGTGCAACATCATCATTCACCCATGTGGGAACAGCATGTTCCCTCCACGTGTCGGCTACTGAGCGAGCAATGTTGATTCGTTCGACTGCAATGTCGGGAAATGCACTGACAACTGTCGCGACTGCGTTCTCCGGGTCATCCCCCATGCTGGTCCGCAGAATGATGCGATCAGAAGAGAGTTCTCGCTCTTCAATTGCCACGACTCCGAGTGACCACAAGAGGTCGGAGACGAGTTCTTGATCGCTCTCGGGAACCGAGAAGTCGACCATGGGCCACGAACTAATCGATTCGTCGAAGTTGCTCACGAAAACGCGCACCCTTGTGAACGTACGCAAGTGCCGCGAAGGCAATGTCTTCTTGCCGTGCTCGGCCTTCCTTGATGCTCGCGGGAGCACCAACAGCGAGAGCTCCTGGTGGAACAAACGTGTCGTTCAAGACCACTGCATTGGCCGCAACAATTGCCCCTGTGCTGATGACAGCTCGGTGCAATACAACAGACCCTGACGAGACCTGAGCGCCGTTTTCGATGATGCAACCCTCAAGGTGGACGATGTGGCCGATAACGCAGTCATCCCCCACTGTGGTGTGGTTAGCAGGAGTGGTGTGAATGACGGTGCCGTCTTGAATGCTGGTTCGCTCGCCGATGACGATGGCGCCATCATCTCCGCGCAGCACGGCACCAGACCAGATGGAACTATCGGCACCAATGGTGACTGACCCAATAATGACGGCGTCGGGCGATACGAAGGCCGTGGGGTGAATAACGGGAACTTGCTCACCAAGTGCATAGATAGCCATGGGCGAAGACTAGTGATGATGGGCGCGTTCTTGATGGTCAAGGGTAAAACGGGGATACCGTATAACCCCTATGTCACGTCGTATCGAGATCGAACTCACCAGCAAGCGCGAAGATGGCACTTGGACTTGGCGCGCAGCAGGCGCGCTTCAGCCCAAGGGTGTCGTTGCCGATTCAGTGGTGCCAGCAGGCACCGCAGTGAAGGATGTCGTTCGCGCTGAAGTTGAATCAGACCTTGACGGAACTCGAGTTCTCTCGATCAGTGCACCGAAGCAGAAGGCGGCCCGCACTGGGCTTCTTGAGATCCTTCCTTCTGAAAAGCCTTTTGAGGCAGTGACACAGCAACTTCGCAAGAAGGGTGGTCGTGACGGCGACAAGCGCCGTGGTCCTCGTCGCGATGGTGACAAACCTCGTGGAGAGCGCCGTGATGGCGACAAGCCTCGTGGTGAGCGTCGTGAAGGTGCTGAAGGCCGTGGAGACCGTCCTCGTCGTCCGTTCTTTGAGACTCCACCAGAATTGCCTCAGCGGCCAAAGCCAAAGCGCATCAAGCCACGTCGTGTGAATATTGATGCAGTTCTTGCAGAACTTCCCGAAGCTCAGCGCGCTATCGCAGAGAAGGTTCTGATGGGTGGCGTGCCCGCGGTTCGTGCTGCTGTTGAAGAGCAGAACAAGCAGGCAGTCGCAGAAGGTCGCGAGAAGGTGCCGGCAGATGGCATCGTCCAGATTGCTGAGCAGTTGCTCCCACGCCTCAGAGTTGCTGAATGGCGTGACCGCGCCCTTTCGGCAGAGACCATCATTGAAGAAATTGATCTTCGTGATTTGCGTTCAATCGTCGTTTCTGCAGACCAACTCGTAGCGATTGATGAAGCCACACGTGGTCTCGTTGCAAAGATGAAGCAGGCGCTTGTCGTGCGTCAAGAAACTGAAATTCGCAATTGGCTTGAAGACATTGCGACCGCCACCAAGGTGGGACGTGTTGTTCGTGCATTGCGTTTGTCATCGCAGCCACCAAAGGCCGGAGTTCCCTTCCCGCCTGCACTTGCAATTGAACTGATTGATGCCACCGTTGCTGGCATGACAGCTGACGCTCCATCGGAGCGTTGGATTACATTGCTCGAAGCAGCGGCCTTCTCCCCTGTTCATGGAAAAGTTCTTCCGCCCGCTGTACCAACAGTGGTGTCTGAAGACCTCTTGAAAACGGTGACTCGTCTCGGGCCGTTGATGCCACAACTTGCAGCGTTGTTCGGCGTGATGGTTGATCCGAAGGCTCGTCCACCGCGTCCGTTGCAACAGCCACGTGGGGACAAAAACCCTAAGAAGCGTGCTGCTGATGTGAACAAGTCTGCTGATGCCAAGGCTCCTCGTGGTCCAAAGCCTGCATCGAGTGGACCGAAGCCTGCATCGGCTCCTAAAGCACCGGCCGCACCTGCTGCAGGCGCTACTGAAACACCATCAGTAGAGGCACCTGTTGCTGAAACTCCAGCAGTCGACACTCCCGTATCTGATGCTCCAGCAGTAGAGACTCCAGTAGTCGAGGCTGCTGCTTCAGAAACCCCACAAGCTGACTCAGCCGAATAGGCCTCGCCACGGTGGTCGCCACTACGGTGACACCTATGGCTGAATTAGTTACATACGAAGTCCGCGGCCAGGTCGCGATTATCACTCTCAATCGTCCGGATGCGCGTAATGCCATCAATGACGATGTTGCACAGGCGATGGAAGATGCAATCGACCGTCTTGAGGCTGAAGAGGGTGTCTGGGCTGGTGTGCTGACGGCCAATACGGAAGGCCACAAGTCCCCTGTGTTCTGCGCAGGAGCGGACCTCAAGGCATTGAGTGCTGGTGGTCAAACACTGGGTACCAAGCGCGGAGGATTCGCTGGTTTCGTGTACCGCGAGCGCAACAAGCCGATCATCGCTGCTGTTGATGGGCTAGCCACTGCGGGTGGATGCGAGATTGTTCTTGCTTCCGACATGGTTATTGCAACGACTCGCTCATCGTTCGGGCTCGCTGAAGTTAAGCGCAACCTCATCGCCGGTGCGGGAGGACTGTTCCGTCTTCCTCGTGCAATCGGCAAGTCGGTCGCTATGGAAGTAATTCTGACCGGCGATCCCCTCTCGGCAGAACGTGCACACCAGCTCGGGCTTGTGAATCATCTTGTGGGTCCAGGAGAGGCATTGGATGCTGCTCTGGCGCTCGCAAACAAGATTGCTACATCAGCACCAATGGCAGTCGCTGCAAGTCGTCGCGTTGTTCTTGCATCGGCGTACGAGAGTGATGAGAACCTGATCAACATGACCAACGCAGAGTTTGCGCCAATTCTGAAATCAGAAGACACGAAAGAGGGCCTCACTGCTTTCATTGAGAAGCGTGCCCCTCAGTGGAAAGGTCGCTAGAGCGACTTCCCCACAATGATTGTCTGGGCGATGAGCCCATGACGTTCAAAAAGATTCTTCATTCCGCGGTCACCTGGCAGTGCTTGGGCCTCGATAAATTGCACACCTCTTGAACGAAGTTCTGTGATCAACGTATGAATTAATGAATCGCCGAGTCCCACTTCTCGTGATTCGGGTACAACAAAAACATGCTGGATCACAGCGTGAGTCTTATCAATACGCGCAGTCAGACTCGCCATGACAGTGGTGCCGAACCCAGCAACAAGAGATAGCTCGCTGCCACTACTGCTGAGGTTGCGAACATGCCCACGATACAAGTCTGATTCGGTGAGCGAAGCAGAACGATGTGCTGCGATTGCGGTTGCATCAGTGTCAATTGCTGTGCGAACAAATGATGAACCAACCATGAGATTAAACGCCTGGAGAATCTTTCTTCTCAGTGACTTTGCGTATGTTCTTGTTCGCCTCTTTGGCGGCTTGCTTCACGGCAAACTCCCCCACCATGCGAGCAGATGGGGCCTGTGAGCGCGCATCTTGCACCACATGGTTGATTCTGCGCCACACTGCACGGTGAAGAGACAGAAGTGGATTGGTCACTTCTTCTTTTTCTTTACGACCACTGGGCAGTCGTCGTCGCCCATCGGACACATCGTTGTGTTCTTTCGCACCAACATGAAGCACAGATTGCACAAGGTCTCATCTGCTCGCTTTGGTTGCAGAGCATCATCGGCACCCGTGCGCTCGTCGGTTTCAACAACTTCGTCCTCTTCGGCCGGAAGGTCTTCTGAGGCAAGACGATCTTTCAGGATCTCGGCAAGGTCCTCTTCGACATCGTCGGGGGCAACCATGTCGTCGTCATCTTCTTCTTCGTCGGTCTTCTTTCGAACAACCGGTGCGCTCATCGAGTCGTCATCGTCCTCGTCGTCAATGGCGTCGTCGTCGTCACTAAGAAGTGGGTCGTCTCCATCAAGGTCGTCTTCGAGAATGTCGAGTTCGTCCTCGCCTTCAATCTCGAGTTCGTCCATATCTTCTGGATCAATCTCATCTTTTGCCACTTTGGATTCCTCCGTTTTGCCACAAGGCTCGGGGCGGGATATTAGACATAAAAATGAGTCAACGCACGAATCCTTGGAAAAGATTCAGATGAAGTGACGATGGTCACTAAGAAAAAGACTATGAACGTCCGGTGCGGCGAGCTTCAGCACGGCGCTCAGAATCGAGTCTCTCGAGCTCCGGTGCTTCAGTCGTCATGTGAGTCATTGCACTTGCAATGGCCCGATGACCAGCCTTCTCGGCGATGAGACGGTGCATTTCAAGAGCAACACGACGGTACGACGGATGTCCTTGCGGACTTGAGCGCAATTCGAGCATGTGCATTGCTTCGCGTGCGTTGAACTGCATCGAATATCTGATGCGATAGGCCATTGAGACGGCGTATGAGGCTTGACTTGGGTGGTCCCCTACCAACGCGTCATAAAGTGCCGCTGAACGATCCATGACCTCGTTGAACTGTTCTGCAGCACCTGCAGCATCAACAAGATCTGGTCGAGCAAAGCCGTGGTACGGAGTAAGTGGCTGCCACTCAATCGTGAGAAGACGGTGGCGTTGCATGTCTCGGAATGCGCCGTAGTCAGAAAGAACGTCGAAACGATAGTCAGTGCGTTCGAAGGCACGACCTGGCCTGTGGCGACGATTCTCACGATCACCGACGTAGTTGCGAAGAATCTCTGACTTCTCTTCGGTTGTCATCTTCTCTACCTTCGCAAGAATCTGCGATTCGGGAAGATGTGAGAATGCATAACACGCCGCCGCAACAATTTTGTTCTCGCCATCCGGATCAAAATCAACGAGAGTGACTTCTTCAACGTCTGTTGCAATGGAGTCGCCAAACAAGTTGTCGACGAGAGAATTCATGTTCGCTGTGTTTGTCGACAAGTACTCGGACCACTTGCCACCACGCTCGACGACATCGACGCGACGCAAGAAGGAAGGAATAACTTTCCTCAACTCGGTCAACATCATGTCGGCGTATACACGAGCTTCTGGCAATGGGTGTGCGCGCATGCGAAGCAACAGTTGTTCAAAAGCCTGTCCACTTCCGTAGATGCCAACGTTGGACAACGCTGATGCTGGGAGCATTCCTCGGACTGCATCGAGAGCTTTTGCTCGTGTCGCTTGGCGATACACGAAGTCGCTATCACCCTCACCTTTGGGCACTGTTGTCCGGATGTGTTGAGTGACTATTTCAGCAAGAGAACTGTACGAATCGAACATGCGATCCATATCGCCGACATAGCGGGTGCCGAATTTGCCCTCTAGGAGATCTGGGTCGCGGTAGTAGCGGTACCGACCGCCAAGACGATCGTCATATGCGATGTAGCGAGTTGATTGCTCGAGGTAGCTCATTAAGCGGCCCCACTCGAGAATCTTGGTGAGAATATTCGATGCTTGCTCACAGGCGAGGTGAACCCCACCCAACTGCGCAACTGAGTCATCGCCGTATTCAACGAAAACTTTCTCGTACAGAGATTCTGCGCGATCAACGCCCACAGTTGCATCAACAGCCTGATCGCCCTTGATCTCGAGATCGTTAACGAACTCATCCAGGAAGAGGCGGCGCAAGCTACGTGGACTGCGGCTGTAACGCGCGAACAGGGCTCCCTTCACAACCTCAGGAAGGTTGACAAGCGCAAAAACTGGCTGGTCAAGGTTCGTAAAATACCGACGAAGAATGTCGGATTCAGTATCAGTAAATTCCTCAGGAACGTAGACCGTCACAGTTTTTTAGCCTAGGAGTTAGGCGTGGTCTGCCTAGGGATACCGCCTAGAGCACATCTCGGCTTGCATTTGTACGGGCAAACTCTTCAGAAATCGCCTTCTGCTGCTCAGGAGAAGTCCAGTAATCAATCGCAGTCATCGCCATGGCTTTGGCCCCGTCAATGACCGCTTGATCTGCTTGAGGTGACCGTGAGGCTTTTTCGAAGGCGGTTGTGTGGATGGCAGTTCCTGCCGGCGCGGAAGAAATCATCGGGTGAATCGAAGGAACAAGATGGCTGATGTTGCCCATGTCTGTGCTTCCCACCACGCGATGGCCTTTTGTTCCTGGCACAGTCACTTCTCTACCGATCCGCGCGGCGTTGCTGATGTACAACGCAGAAATGTTGTTGTTCGTCACCATGTCGGCATACGGATTCTGATCCCACTGATGACGCACCGAGCAACCACAAGCGTGAGCACCGGATTCAAGAGCGGCGAGAACTCGTGGCTTTAACTCTTGAAGTGATGACATAGTGTCGGAACGGACGTACCACTCTGTCGCGGCATCATGCGGAACGATGTTCGGCTTGCTACCTCCACGCACAAATATGCCGTGAACTCGTTCTGTAGGAAGAATGTGCTGACGAAGCGCTGAGACCGCCATGTATCCGAGAACTGCCGCATCCAGTGCGTTTTTGCCCTTCTCAGGTGCTGCTGCCGCGTGTGCCGCTTCCCCGTCGTATTCAACAAGTAACTGCTGAAGCGCGATTGCATCGATAGTTGTCAGATCAGCATCTGCGGAATGCACCATCATCGCGATGTCGACACCCAGAAGAGCGCCATTGCGTGCCATGACTAGTTTTCCGCCGCCACCCTCTTCTGCGGGAGTGCCAAGATAGCGAAGACGGCCCCCTGCGTCTGCTGCAACGGCAGACAAGCCAATCGCTGCACCCAAGCCAGCAGTAGCGATGATGTTGTGTCCACACCCATGTCCGATGACAGGCAGTGCGTCATATTCACTCATGACGCAGACAGTGGGTCCAGAACCGCTGTCTCCGACAAAACCAGTCTCACAACCGAAGACATCTCTTTCGGTCACGAGACCATGTTGGTTTGCTAAACGGACAAGTAATTCAGAAGCAAGAAACTCTTCGTAGTTGAGCTCAGGATTCTCATGAATTGTGTGGCTTGCCTCCACCAGGTCTTGAGCGATGGAGTCAATTTTTCGGCACGCACGTTCCTTGAGTGTCTCAATGTCGGAAGTCACTACATGACCTCGTGTCGAAGAACAATCTTTCCGAGTTGTTCCCCTTTTTCAAGACGCGCGAGTGCTGTCTCGTACTCTGACAATGGATGGACGGAATCAACTGCAATCGGTAAGCCCTGCTCAACGAGCGCAAGAAGTTGGTCGAACTCTTCGTAACTTCCCATTGTTGAACCAATGATTTCGTACTGCTTGAAGAACAAACGTGGAAGATTGATCTCTACTTTCGGACCCGATGTGCCGCCACACACGACCATGCGTCCACCTGGTGCGAGCGAACGCATCGATTTATCCCATGTCGCTGGACCGACGCTTTCGATCACAACATCTGCTTCGACATCCCACCGATCAGCTGATGTGTCAATCACCGCATCAGCTCCCATGACTTTGGCTTGCACACGCTTCGCCTCATCACGACTTGTTGCGATAACAGTTGCTCCCATCCATTTCGCAATCGACAATGCTGCACTCGATACGCCAGAACCAACGCCAACAATGAGAGCGGTTTCACCTGCACGGAGGCGCGCACGATTCAGCATTCGCAGAGCAGTGAGATACGCCAGTGGAAACGCCGCGCAATCTTCCCATGAACGACTCTGTGGTCTCAGCCGAACATTTCGCGCGGGAGCGATTGCGTAGGTTCCATGACCGCCTTTGCAATGCTCACCCCAAATCATGAAACCAGGTCCCATTGGTGAATTGTTTCCGTACTTGATGATTTCATCCACTGGTGAAACACCCGGGTTGACGACTACTTCGTCACCCACAGAAAGAGTCGTCACTGCTGAACCCACGGCATCAACGATTCCGGCAGTGTCACACCCCGGCACATGCGGCAGAGGTGGCTTTGGCATCCCACGCGTCACCCATAAATCCATGTGGTTCAGTGCGCTGGTGACCACTCTGATTCGCACTTCGTCGGGTGCTGGGGTGGGGTCTGGCAGAGAACCCCAGACATAACTGCCGGGCGATTCGTTAAGGATCCATGCTTCCATGGTTCAACCGTAGGTGACTAGACGACTATCTGCCAGTAATCAGGAACAATTGATACGGAAACTTCTATCCAGTTGGCAACAGAGACGCCGTCAATTCGAAGTTTCTCTCGTTCCCCTGATCGTTTTGCGCTGAATGTCTCAACCTGCCGAAGAGAGATGCTCGGATGTGGAACATGGGTGCCTGTGAGCGCCTTCTTCTTTGCAGTCAGACGATCTCGAAACGACATTGTTTCCGCTAATTGCATGATGTCCAATCGACCGTCGTTCGGATGAGCACGAGGAGCAAAGTTTCGGCCCGACACAATGCCTCCGTTTGTGACGCAGATGTATCGACCGGACTTCAGCGGCGAGATAAGTGACCCGACTTCAATACACGACGCTGCTGTACAGGATTTTTCCGATGCGTCCGACAACAGAATCTCTACCTGCAATGCATCCATCGGTAGCAGAGTGCATTGATCTGACTCAGAAACAAATGCAGGAGAACCAAGGGTCGCATAGATGTCACCGCCACCCACTGCGATGAAATCTTCTGAAGAACACTGGGCAATTTCAGCATCGCTTGATACATGGCGAATACGTGATGGTGTGGAGATACGACTACCCCACTGCTCTCCTTTTCGAATGGTCATCCGCCCGAACCGCCCTGTGCTGCGGCCACAACACCGCGGTTAATACTGCGAGCTGCGTCTTCGGCAGTTGAACGCAAGGAATCACTCTGTGTGGTCGTGGCGATTTGTCGGAGTAGATCAATCAACTGACGCATGGAACGCACAAAATCCCCCGGCGTGAGTTCTGGGTCAAGGATTCGAGACAGAGGTTTTCCTGATGCCCAACCCGCAGTCTCATGCGCCAGTCCACCATTCGGTGCGCGGTGCAAGTGCATACCTCGTTGGCGTTGCGCTTCTTGCAAGCCTTCACTGATCTTTTCGATTCTCTTGAAACGCTGACGCACCAATTCGGATGGCCACCGAGTTGGCCCCCCGTTGTCACCACCGCGGGGCTCATAAATCAAAGTGGAGAGAACAGCGACAAGGTCATTGACTGACAGATTGTCCAGCACTCCCCGATTCATCACCTCAACAACGAGGAGATCTGATTCATGGAAGATTCCAGCAAGCGTTTCGCCCTTGTCAGTAAGAGTCCAATCATCGATGTAGCCAAGATCTTCGAGAAGCTCGACAACGTCCATGAATCGTGCACCCACCGAACCGGCACGATGTCGCGTGCTTGATTCCATTTGTTCAATTTCCTTGCGGAGACGACGAATATTCTTCGATGACACGGGTGAATCGGCAATTCGAGGTCCATTGTTCTCTTCAATGGCTCGTCCGACTGTTTCGTCAATTCGGGCTTTCACCAACCGAGCCGCTGACTCCTTGATGAATTCTGTTCGCGCAGGTTCAAAAGGAACAGGAAGGTCAACGTGTCCCGCACGAACTGGTAGAGATCGGAGGTCCTTCGCCATCACATCAATGATCTTTCGAGTGGGAGTAACAACCGTGAGTCGAATGCCAGAACGACGAGCTGCTGTCGACAAAACAAGTCCTCGCCCGCGAATGTTTGAAGCGTCAAAGACGACGACGTCTCCCGGACGCAATCCACGCAGCGAAATCTCTACTTCAACGTTTGATGCCAAGAGCTCTCGATCAGTGTCGTTGAGATCCTCGTTGCTCAACTCGCTCTGTGCTTTTTCAAGGAGAGACAGTTCCTTTCGGCGCTTCTCAAGAGTGGCTTCTGATGTCACAACATCTCTGTCTGCCTGAAACTGTGCAAACGAGAGATTGAGAATGTGGTGAGCGCCATCAGTGGAGTGTCGGCGCACCATATTGACTGCCATGTTGAACGTTGGTCGGAATGCTGAGGACAATCGGAAACTGCGGCTCAGTGCCAGACCGACAACCTGATCAAAATTGACAAAAGGGTTCCACAAGGAGATTGCATGTCCGATGTCGTCGAGGCCACGCCGTCCAGCCCGGCCAGTCAACTGAGTGAACTCAGATGCTCGTAAAAGTTGATGATGTTCTCCGGTGTACTTCGTTAACTTTTCAATGACAACAGCTCGTGCGGGCATATTGATTCCGACAGCAAGTGTTTCTGTGGCGAAAACAACTTTGACAAGACCCTTGACGAAGCATTCCTCAACTGCTTCTTTGAACATCGGAATCATTCCTGCGTGATGGCAGGAGATTCCCGTTCCGATGTCGTCGAGGAAATAGTGATACTCCAAAGCAGTTCTGTCATCTTCGGTGAGCGACTCACAATGACGTTCCACAATCTCGCGGATTTGGTTCTCCTCTTCGGCAGTCGTCAAGACCATGCCGGCACGCATGCATGAAGTAACTGCATCTTCGCATTGGGCGCGACTGAAGATGAACACAATCGCTGGCAACATGTTGTTCTCTTCGAGAAGCTCAATGATCTCAGGGCGCGTTGGGGGTGTGAAGCGACGAACTTTCTTCTGATGCCCTCCACCTCGTTGTGGCCCTGGCCGCCCACCGGCAAGTAAGCGTTGAACGTGTGCGTTTGGTTCTCCATTGATGACCGTGTGGTACATCTCTGTGCGCCCAGACGAATTATTATGCAACGCAAAATGATTCGTTAACTCGATTGGTCGCGTTGTCTCCACAACAACATCAGTACGACCGCGAACTGTCGAAAGCCATTCACCTACCTCATCGGCATTTGAGACTGTCGCCGAGAGGCACACCAATTGCACTTCGGGATCCAACTGAATGATGACTTCTTCCCAAACGGGGCCGCGATATGCATCCTGTAGATAATGAACTTCGTCCAGAATCACAACGCCGAGGTTGTCGAGACGCGACGATGAGGCATAGATCATGTTGCGCAACACTTCGGTTGTCATGACAACAACTGGTGCTTCCGCATTAATGGCGTTGTCGCCTGTAATCAGTCCGACATTGCGAGCGCCGTATAACTCTCCTAGGTCTCGAAACTTCTGATTCGACAACGCCTTGATGGGGGTTGTGTAGAAAGCCCGGAGACCCGCTGAACATGCCCTCGCTATTCCGTATTCGGCAATCAATGTCTTTCCGGATCCAGTTGGAGCTGCCACAAGCACAGACGCATCGGCGTCAATGGACTCCATCGCCTTCACTTGAAAGGTATCTGGCTCATATTTCAGACGGGAGAGAAACTCCTCCCTCACTGTGGTCATGAGACAGCCGATGTTCGACGTCGTGTCAGAAGCCAACCAATGAGCACAGCGATCAAATAAAGGATTGTGAGAGGGACTGCGAGCGCCATCATGCTGAATGGGTCACCAGAAGGTGTGATGACTGCCGCCGCGACAAAGATCCCCAAGATTGCAAATCGCCATTGTTTAATCAGTGTCTTTGGGCGAACTGCACCGACCAGTTGCAAAAAGACGATGAGAACAGGGCTTAGGAAACCAATGCCAAAAGCCAGCATCATGAGAACCACAAGAGACACATACTTCGTAATTTGATAACTCTGTGTGACATCAGTGCCTGACCACGTGATGAGAAATTCCAATGCCTTATTCAGAGTCCAGTACGCCAGGGAGCAACCAACGATGAACAAAACAATGGACGACGCGATAAATGGACCGGCGTATTGCTTTTCTTTGCGCGACAGTGCGGGAACAATGAAGCGCCATATCTGCCACAACACAATCGGCAGTGCGAGAACGAGACCACCGTACGCACATATGCGCATACGAGCAGAGAATCCATCAAGGGGTCCCAATGCAAACAATGACCCATCGCATTTGAATTCAGGTCTTTGGTTGCACAAATCTCGGTACGGCTTTGTGAGAAAATTCTTCACAGGGTCGTACAGAGCAAGAATGACAATGGTGCTGACAGCGACAGCAAGCAGGCTTCGAATGATACGTGTGCGCAATTCGCGTAGGTGCTCCATCAGGGGCATCACTGTTTCTGGTGGTGACGAGGAATTATTCATCTGTCGTCTCTGATGTTTCAGATGGAATTGCTTCAAGTTCTTCTGGTGTCAAGGACTGCGCCTGTTCAGGGCGCATCGGTGGTGTTGGCTCTAGGTCAACCTGCCCGAATCCGGCACGAATTTCATCTGCAGTGGAGCGGAAGTCTTTTAGGGGCTCGTCGAAGGTTTCGAGCAACTCTTTCTCTAACCCCTGGGTGGCTCGACGCAGGTCTCCATAGATCTTCCCAATCTGGCGAATCACAGTGGGAAGGCGTTCGGGCCCAAGGACAACAAGACCCACAATGAGCAGGAAAACAATCTCGCTGCCACTGAAGTTGAACACCCTCTCATTGTAGAACCGCCCATCTAGTCTTCATGCGTGCAGCAGCGTCTTCCCTCTCTTGTTGATGAACCCCTGGCTTTTGCCCATCGTGGTGCTCGCGCTCATGCGCGAGAGAACACTATCGAGGCATTCCAGTTAGCCCTGAAACTGGGAGCCAACGGCCTCGAAAGCGATGTGTGGATGACGTCTGATGGAGAGGTCGTCCTTGACCATGACGGAGTTGTTCGATCTCGTGCTCGGAAAAGACTTATCTCTGATGTGACGCGACAAGGACTCCCGAGTCACATTCCTACTGTGGGCGAATTTTTTGACTCATGTGGTACGAACTTCAGCTTCAGTGTCGACATCAAAGACGAGAGAGCGACAGATGGTTTGGTCTCAGTTGCAAAGGAATGCGCTTTCGATCTCAGTCGCTTATTTGTCTGTCACTGGAAAAGTGCTGAGTGTTTCGCAATTCGAGATCGTCATCACGACGTCAAAGTCGTGGACTCGACTCGCCTTCAACGTCTCAAAGATGGACCAGAGATGCGTGCTGCGTTACTCGCAAACAAAGGCATCGATGTTCTCAACATGCACATCAGTGACTGGAACGGCGGGCTTGTCACAATGATGCATCGATTCAATGTCCAAGCTTTTGGCTGGGATGCACAATTTCCAACAGCTCTGAGCAAAGGATTGCTGATGGGTCTCGATGGAATTTACAGCGATCATGTTGATCGACTGGTGGAGTCCTACGACCAAGTCATCGGTCATGTTCCGAGGCTCTAACTAGAGCGCAGCAATACGGCTAAACGGCCACACAATGGCAAAGGCACGTCCGACAACCAAGTGTTTTGGAATAGTTCCAAAGCTGCGGCTATCAAAAGACTCGGGTCGATTGTCGCCCATCACAAACAGTTGATCTTTCGGAACCGTTATTGGCTTCATGTCAATCACTCGACAGCGTTCCACAGCATTCGGCAACGCGAGAACTTGCTTATCTAGGTACGGCTCTTCAATTTCTTTGGCATTGACAAACACTTTGCAGTTTTTGATCTCCACCGTGTCGCCTTCAATACCGATGACTCGTTTGATTAAGTCATCATGGGCAATGACCCCACCGCTCGTCGTAATGCGATCAAAGACAACGACATCCTTGCGGTGGACGTCGTGTAGGCGATACGAAAGCTTGTTCACAAGGACGCGATTGTTCTCCAACAATGTTGTCTCCATGGAAGGCCCACTGATGTAGAACTGCTGGAGGACATACACGCGGACGAGGAGAGCGGCCCCGAGGGCGATGACGACCACGAGAATCCAGTCACGAAGCACCCGACCAGGGCTCTGCCTCTGTGACTCTTCGGACAATACGTCCGATAATTCTTGGTCCGACTCTTCCATGAGGCATCAAACCTAGTTGCAAGCAGTCCGCGAAGTTGATGTGGCAAGGAATACAACCATCCCTCTCGGGGTGAAGTCGTTCAAATGGGGGCTTGCGTGTATTGTTTTGGTACCCCGAGAGGGGCCAGCCATAGAAGCCACAACGGCGACTTGACGAAGGGACTTCCCAAATGAAGGTATGGATCGACCAAGACCTGTGCACCGGTGACGGACTCTGTGAAGAGATCGCTCCCGACGTTTTCACACTTCTCGACGACGGCCTCGCTTACGTGAAGGAAGGCGACACGGTGTACGCCACCGCTAAGGGCAATGCACAGGGCGCTGATGGCCTCGCAAACTTTCCAGACAGCCGCATGGACGCAGTTGTCGAATCCGCCGAGGAATGCCCCGGCGAGTGCATCTTCATCGAAGTCTGATGCTTACGCGCCGACGAAGCGCGAAACCGTAAGAAACGCTGTATGAGCGACCATTCGATGGTCAGGTCGTACTGCCATGCCCTCAATGTGCCAGGTGCGATGAAGTACTTCCAGGGTTCGTTGATCTACCCAGCCCTTTCCCATCGACTCACGAACCTGTACTGCTTGTGTAATTGACGGCGTATACGCGACCATTAATCCACCTGGTACGAGAATTTTCTCTGCAGTGGGTGTGACGCGCCAAGGCTCCGGAAGATCAAGCATGACGCGATCAAACTCCCCCTCTGGGCAATCTTCGTAGCTATCTCCAAGGCTGACGTCATAACGAGAGAGTGCGTCTTCTCCGAGGAAGGATTTCACGTTATTCACTGCCCGATTCAGGAAGTCTTCTCGCAGTTCAAGTCCGGTGATGTGGGCTCCCCATCGAAGCATTGTCATTGAGAGTGCACCGGATCCGATACCTGTCTCGAATACGCGTGCACCTGGATAGATGTCGCCCAACATGCACATCGGTGCAAGGTCCTTGGGGTAGATCACTTGAGCGCCGCGTGGCATCTCGATGACAAAGTCCTCCAACGTCGGCCGAAGAACGATGTATTTCGCACCCTTTGTGGTTTCGGCAACGATGCCTGGTTTCTTTCCGATGATGCTCGTGTGGGGAACGAAGCCAGAGTGGCTGTGAAACTCACCTTCAACATTTAATGTGACCAGATATCGGCGCTTCTTTGAGTCGATGAAAAGGGCTTTTTCACCATCGAGAAAAATAGGACTCATTGCGGAGCGCCTCCGTTCTTTTGAATACTGATGTACAGGGATTCGCCTCGTTTGAGGGCAATGCGAGATGCTTTGTTATTCAAGCGTTGGTGTATCCAGCGAAGAACAGTGAGAAGGAAGAGAAGACGGCGAACCCACAGTCGCTTTGCGGACTGACCACTGAGAATCTTTCGAGCACCCCAGGAAAAGAGGGTGAACATGAATTAGAACCTACGAAATTCAACGCGTGATCCGCTCTTGCGCCCACCGCGACGACCGAACAAATACGCCAGCAGAACGATCACCGCACCGGCGGCACTACCGATTGCAACCATGGACTGCTTTTTGTCGGCTGCACGACCTTGAATGTCGGCTTGCAGTGCGCGAAACTTGGTCTCAAGGTCCTCGCGGGACACACGTGGAGTATCAGACATGGTTATTCCCCTTTCGCCAGGCTTCTCTGGGAAATTCGACTGAAGGACAGCCACACGAGAAGCGAGATAACGATCAATGTGAAGAAGTAATGCAGAAATGACCAAGAACCGTCGAGTGTGGTTCCGCCAAGGTCTTGACTCAATCGCAGTACTGCAAGAGCAAGGAAAACCATGGAAAGCCCGAGCGAGCTAGCGGCTGCAGTGCCCATACCGAGCCATCGAGCAGCGCCCTTGAGTGGCCCCAAGGTCTCTTGCCGCGCATAGGACTTAACGGACTCGACGAGGTCTGTGACCTGGTCAGTCGGCGTCAGACGCTTGCGGAAAGGAGGAGGCTTCACCATGGACGAATCATCCTACGCCAGAGTGCGCAAGTTATCCACAGGCTGATTACGGGGCTAGTTGGTCCGCTCTGGGCGTTGATTTGGCCTTATTCAGAGCATCGCCCAGCGCGTCCCACAAGGGCCGGTACGCAGTCTTGTTGTCAATACCGCTGGCGTTCATGATGAAAGCAAAGACCACTGGCTGACCGCCTTCAACGGGCAGATATCCCACGAGAGACTTGACTCCCGACAGAGTCCCGGTCTTACCAAGGAGACGACCATTCATCGGAGAATCTTCGAACGCCGATGTCAGTGTCCCTGTGGTTCCTGCAATAGCCAGCAAAGGAGCCAACTGAGCCGCTTGCGAGTTCAAGAGGGCCATAAATGACTGACACGACGCTTGGTTTGAACCCGAGAGACCAGAACCGTCAGCAAGAGACGGAAGTGGAGTGATTTTCTTGTCAGCGAAATACTGCTTCACTACTTCGAGACCTGCAGCAGACGAACCGGACTTCAACTTGTTGAAGCCGATTTCTTTCAAGACCATCTCTGCAGTGTTGTTATCGCTGTTGACGAGCATCTCACGAAGAACAAGCGGAAGCGGTGATGAAGAAATCGTCGTGACGGGAGTTGCATCGCTCGGAAGAGAAGCATCATGACGGACTGTTCCCGTGACAGACACTCCCCGTGCAATCAGCATTGTTCGCAACTCTGACGCCGCAGCAAGTGCCGGGTCGTCTGGCTTAACGGGCTCCCCGACGACTACTCCGTCGTTAACGAGCAAAGCACCTAGCGGGCCCGATTCAGTGAAACGAAATTCTGTTGGCCAAATGTCCACGAAGCGCTTATCGTCGTAACGAGAATCAATTCCTACAATCGAACCTGAGACCGTTCGGATGCCCGTTGCGACAATCTGATCGGCCAGTGTCTCCAAGGACGTTCCGTTGAAGGTCTTGTACTTTTCCGTTGCAACGTATTCGTTACGAACAATGACCGGATCCCCACCGCCAACAAAGAACAAATCAGTAACGACACCCGGTTGAGCAGTCTTTGTCGCGAGAATCTCTGTCTTGTACGTGAATGAGCTCCCGAGAACTTCAAGCGCTGTTGCTGCTGTCAGTACTTTCACAGCAGATGCAGGAATCAATAGCTTCTCGCCTCGCACATTGGCCAATGACTGACCCAACCATTCGACAGTGAGACAGCCGGCTGATGGAACTCGATTTTGTAGTCCAGTTAATGAACGACGTAAACCGCCAAGTCGTGTGTCGTTCGACAATGTGTTTGGCGTCCGACGTGCTGACAGCACTGAAAACTTCGGTTGTTGTGCAATGGAGCCACTCTCAACCGGAGTCACACGTGTTGCGAGTGAAGACGTGACGAAATAGCCAGAAGCGAGTACCAACGCGCCAATGACTCCGGCGCTCAGAACAACCTTGACAGGGTCCTTGGCGCGGCGTCTCCCCGAGGACGATGACTTCTTAACGAGCCACTCCTGTGTGAACTGCGTAACGATAGAGATGACCGAGTGCCGCTACTGCCCTGTTACCGCTTGCGTAACACAGTCGACCTGATTCACGAACAGCGACAACTCCTGCGTTCTCTGGATCTGCAACCGCTAACTCAGTTGCGACGAGAATTGGCTTGCCTGTTCGAAGTGACAACTCATGTGCTGCTTGCGCAAATCGCGCATCTTGACGCTCGTGATACTCAACAATGCGTTCAAGACCGTGGTCTGGATGGAATCGTCCTTCTCGCATGAGACGGGCCTGGTTGGCTTGAATTCCGAGGCCAAGATAAATCACTGCATCAACTTCTGGGTGCGATGCAATCATCTCCATAACTTCAGGAATGGTGTCACGCGTTTCGCCACCGGCACAGTCAACGGGATTATTGCGACTCCATCGTGGTGGAAGCTTTGTATCAATCTGCTTTTGAAGGTCAGCCGGGAGTTCCATGAGTTCAAGAGAACCGTCTCGCGCGATTGCATCGCTCGTCACGACTCCCCACCCACCAGCTGTGGTCAAGATGATGACCTTCGGTCCCTTCGGAAGAGGCTGTGTTGCGAATGTCGCAGCAGCTTCAAACGCTTCTTCCACTGTTGCTGCGCGTGAGATGCCACCTGCTCGACATGCGCCGTCGAAGATGGAATCGTTTGCAGCCAAAGCACCTGTGTGGCTTGCAGCTGCGCGCGCGCCATTTTCTGTTGCACCGCCCTTGACTAATACGACAGGCTTCTTCTTCGCTGCCTGAGAAAGTCTCTTCATCAGGCCCGCTCCGTCGCTGATGCCTTCGACATATGCAAGCGATACACGTGTCGCATCGTCTGTTCCGTACCACTCGATGAGATCTGCAACCCCGAGCGCCGCCGCATTGCCAGCTGAAACTGCGCGACTAATTCCCACACCGGTCTGTCGTGCATAGTTGAGGAAGCTGGAAACAAAGTTGCCACTCTGACTTGCAACTGCGATTGCACCTGCTGGTGGATAAGGAGCAACAATTTGTGCACACAGATGTGCAGGTGTTGACACCACGCCCTGACCGTTTGGTCCTGCAAGCAGAATTCCCAACTCGTCTGCAAGTGCAATGAGTTCATCTTCCAACTTGCGCCCTTCATCGCCGGCTTCTCCGTAACCCGCCGATGTGAGAAAGGCTGCCTTCACACCTTTCTGTGCACAAGCACGCAACAAATCTGGATTCGCTGAAGCAGGAGTGCATACGAATACGAGGTCAATCTGTCCATCGGGAAGCGAAGCAATGTCAGCAACAGTCTTAATTCCGAGTACTTCTTCGCCCTGAAGATTCGTCCCAAAAACAGCACCGTTGTATCCGCTCGCAAGAATGTTGTGGAGAGATACAAAACCGAACTTGCCTGGGTGAGTTGATGCCCCGGTGACAAGCACGCCACGTGGCTCAAACAGGGCCATGAACTGCTCCTGCGAGTAGGCAGGCCGAACAGTCCCCTCGTTTGTGGAGCGTTGACCTAATTCGACTAGAGCATCGACAGCAACAATCGAGCCATCACTTTTCACGATGAGTGGATTGATATCGACAGAGACAATGTCTGTTCGATCAGCAGCAACGGCTGAGAGTCCCATCAGGCATGCAACGACCTGATCAACGTTGACAGCGGTCTCACCGCGGAACTCTTCCAAGAGTCCTTGCATGCGCAGTGACTTCACCATGTCGAGTGCAATCTCTTTCGTCAGCGGAGCTGGTCTGAAAGCAACGTCCTTAATGACTTCCGCCATGATGCCTCCGACGCCCAGCATCACTGTCGGGCCGAACTGCTGGTCAACGAGAAGTCCGGCGATCAACTCGCGTGAGCCAGAGACCATGGGGGCCACGAGCACATGAACTTCACCGTCGTCGGCCGTGGCTGCTGCAAAAAGCTCTGTTGCGGCTTTCTCCACCGCTGATGCGTCCGACAAACGAAGACGAACGAGGCCGCGCTCTGTCTTGTGGGCAATCTTGTCCCCACCAAGTTTTGCAACAACGGGATACCCCAACTGATGGGCGGCTTCCACTGCATCTGCAGCGGTAAAGACTTTAAGTTCAGCGGCGAAAGGCACGCCATACGCCGCGAGCAATTCCTTTGAGGCTGCTTCGGACAAGGTGGAAGAACTATGAGTTGACACGGCTACATACCGTAGTCAATACCCCGTGCAAAGAACGGCTGAATGACTATCGAGTCGTGTGCGCCCCAATGAGGGAGGCAATATCGGCAGGCATTTCTCCAATTACCAAGTGTCCAGCTGGAAGTTCCACCAGGGTGGATTCGCGCACTTGCGAAGCAATGTGTCGAGACTTTGAGATATCCACCCACCGATCTTGCTGCCCTCCAATGACCAAACACGGGGAAGAAATGAGGGGCAAGTCGGATTCGATGTCAATCCGGATGTCTAGCTCGAGATGAGCATCTGACCCTGGTTGCACAGTTGCAGCGGCCATTGCCACAGCGCCTTCCCACATTGGCTCAATGACGGCGATTGTCTCTGGTGTGTAGCCATCAACCAATGCATATCGAATGAAGAGATCTGGTCCGATTGAAATCAATCGACGCCATAGATCGAAAGTTCCTCGCATGCGCGCATCGCTTTGAGACCAGCCACACAGCGACGTCACAGAAAGAACGCTTGAAGGGTGTTGAGCAGCCATGTGAAGAGCACACACTGCTCCGAGCGAATAACCAACGACATGGAAAGTGCTGTGTCCTAGATGGGTCATCAGCGCGAGGGCGTCAATGATGATTTCATCTAGGTCCAATGGAGAAGTTGGCATGCTTGACTCGCCAGAACCGGGGAATTCAAAGACAATCCACGTGCGCTCTTCTGCACAAGCATCGCGCACTTGGTCCCATGCGTTCCCTGTCTGCGTCGTTCCGTGAAAAGCGAGGATTGCAGGTCCAGTACCGTTGACGTTGTAACCAATATTGCGACCGTGATGTTCGAAAACTGCCATGCCCCGACGGTAGACGATGGAGCGATTACCTACGAACGAAGAAGCGCAGACCGAAAGAATTGAATGACGTGCTCTTGATGATCAGAGATGTTCTTTGTGTTCATCGCATTGTCATCAATCAGCCCATCAACAAATGGAGAATCAGAGAAATACGTCAAAATGGCGCCGTATCCGGTGATGAGAAGGTGACGTGCATCAAGTCGTGTGAAGACACCCGCATCCATCTGGCCTTCCAAATATGTGACGGCATTGTCAAAGAAAGGTCGCAGAACACCTGAAAGATCGATTCCCAAGTGAATCCCGCCGTCAAGAGCTTCTCGTCTCATGATTCGCACATAGTCCGGCGTTTCAGCAAACAGATCAAGACAGGCTCGAAGAACTAGTTCTGCTTTGTCCCACCCGGTGGCCGGCACAGCAATTGCCTCATCGAGTCGCTCCATCCAGTCAGATAACAGCCGTTCGAAGACATCTCCGTACAGAGTTTCCTTGCTCGCAAAGTGGTGCAAGAGGCTGGGGCGCCGAATGCCGACGCCCGCAGCGATGTCATTCAACGATGTGCCCTCATAGCCCTTTTCCGCAAAGCACTTCAGGGCTTCATCAAGAATCTGATCCCGAGTTGACGGGGAAGACTCAGAACTTGTTGCATTGGACACCGTGACAAGATATCGGCTCCACTGCCTACCTACCAGTAGGTAGTGAGTTATGGTTCAGTCATGAATTCGATTCTGTCCTCAATCCTCGTGGCGGTCATCGCGGCTGCCGTCGTCACCACGGTCGCCAACACGTGTACGACTGTGTACCTTCACCGTGGGTTGAGTCACCGAGCGCTGACACTGCGTCCATCGGTTGCGTGGGTGTTTCGAGCGTTGATCTGGCTGACAACAGGAATCAAACCAAAAGAGTGGGTTGCGGTTCACCGTAAGCACCATGCATTTACCGATTCTGAAGGTGACCCACACTCCCCTGTGTTGCTGGGTTGGAAACGTGTCCAAAAAGGCAATGTGATGTTGTATCGGGAGGCTCTCGCAGACAAGAGCATCATTGATAAGTACGCAAGGGATCTTCCCGACGACAAATGGGATCGCATGTTCTTTGGACACAACAAGACGGGTCTTGTCACTGGAATCATCATTTTGATGGTTGTGCTTGGTCCGTGGACTGGTCTGCTGGCCGCATTCATTCACGCCAACGTTTATCTTGCGGTCAATGCAGGCGTGAACGCATTGGGTCATCACTTTGGGCGTCGTCCATATGCAAATCAGGCAACGAATCTTCAGTGGCTTGCATTTCTCACAATGGGTGAAGGTCTGCATAACAATCACCATGCAGCACCATCCTCGCCACGTCTGTCTCACAAGCGGGGCCAGATCGATCCCGGCTGGTGGGTCATCAGCACTCTTAAGACATTCCGATTAGCGACACTTCGTTTCAACGATGTGAGGCTGTCACGCGCAGCACGCACTGGCGCTGCATAGAACACAACTACTCTGACACCATGACGGTTGTCGTTACCTGTGATCACTTCTTTGATGGAGACACATTGCATGGCCCTCGTCGACTGACGTATGTCGACGGCGTCGTCACATCAATTGAGCCTTTTCAAGGTTCGGCTGATCACCACCTTCTCTCTCCAGGCTTTGTCGATATTCAGATGAATGGCTTCGAGCAATGGGATGTTGCTCGGGGTACTCAAAACGATTTGCATGATTTAGGTGTTCGTCTGCAACAACTGGGTACAACCACCTGGTTGGGGACCATCACGACTGCGCCGTTGGAATCACTCTCGAAATCACTTGCAACTATTGATAGTGCTGCAACATCCTCGGAGATTCCTGGCTTTGCTGGAGTACACGTAGAGGGCCCGTTCTTAGGTCAAGCGCCAGGAGCCCATAATCCAGATTGGATCATCGCTTTCGACAAAGAATGGATTCAAGGGCTCTCGTCTTCTGTTCGATTGGTGACGCTGGCTGCCGAGCAAGAGCATGTTGGCGAAGCTGTTGCCCTTCTTCGTAACCAAAACATCGCCGTTTCCATTGGCCACTCTCGACCCACCCTTTCGCAATGGAGCGAATGTAGACAATCCGGTGCTCAACTCGTCACACACCTTTTTAATGGCATGAGTGGAGTACATCATCGCGATGATGGCCTTGCACTGATGGCTCTTAATGACTCCGAGGTTTTCGCCGGACTCATTGGTGACCTAGTCCATGTTTCACCGCAGGCCATTTTTCTTGCATTCACGGTCAAGGGAGATGGTCGTATCTGTCTTGTTTCAGACTCGGTGGGCTGGACTTCGCAGTGGGCACAAAAGAGAAACATCAGTATTCGTGACGGTTCTCCTCGATTGCCAGATGGCACTCTGGCCGGTAGCTCAACCCCGCTGGCCGAGTGCGTGCGAAGAATTGTGACGGATGCAGGCGTCTCCCTTGAACAAGCGCTTCGTGCCGCAACGTCCTCCCCTGCTGATGCGGTCGGTCTCAAAGGAGTCGGACGACTTGTGGTTGGACAACCGGCAGATTTTGTGGCGCTCGATGACTCGCTCTGCGTGACGAGGACATGGAGCCGATTAGTGTCTCTACGTGGCTAACAAACTGACTGCAGAACAAGATCAACTGGCGATTGCCCTTATTCGTGGCCTGGCCCTCGATGCTCCCCTGAAAGCAAAGAGTGGTCATCAGGGAACCGCAATGTCACTGGCTCCTCTTGCGCATGTTCTCTACAGCCGAATTCTGCAGCACGACCCATCGCAGCCCCAATGGCTCAATAGAGACCGATTCATCTTGTCGAATGGTCACGCGTCGATTCTCCAGTACGCACTTTTGTATCTCGGCGGATGGGGTCTTTCTTTGGATGACCTCAAGAACTTTCGTCAGTGGGATTCGGCAACGCCTGGTCACCCTGAGGTAGGTCACACGGCTGGTGTTGAGGTCACAACAGGTCCCTTAGGTCAGGGTTTTGCGAATGCTGTTGGAATGGCAATCGCAGAAAGTCATCTTCGTTCTGTCCATGGTGCCGATGCTGTTGATCACCACACATATGTCATTGTCGGAGACGGATGTTTGATGGAAGGTGTCAGCCACGAAGCTGCATCATTGGCAGGTCACCTCAAGTTGGATCACCTCGTGTGTGTTTTTGATGACAACAAGATCACGATTGATGGCTCAACAGATCTGACATGCAGTGACGATGTTCCCGCTCGATTCCGTTCCTATGGATGGAATGTGATTGAGGCTGGTGAAATCGCAGAGGATTGCGACGCGTTGGAGTCAGTACTTCTTGCGGCAAAGAATCATTCCGGTGCTCCGACAATGATTGTGCTGCGCACGCACATCGGCTTCCCGTCACCAGAGATGACCGATAAGCACGAAGCCCATGGCAACCCGTTCACTGCTGAGCTTGTCACCTCTGTCAAAAAGGTTATGGGAATTCCCGACGAGCCATTCTGGGCACCAGAAGATCTCGTTGCTTCCTACCGCTCACATGTTCTCTCTCGCGGCAGTGCATCACGCATTGCTTGGGAGTCATCAATTTCTCCTGCTGCAAAGAAGAAGCTCGACGATCAGCAATCAACTGTTGATGTCAAAACCCTTACTGCTGCCCTGCCCGTTTATGACGCTTCGACGAACCTCGCAACACGTCAAGCTTTTCAAAAGGTTATTGAAGCAACCGATGATGTCCTTCCACACGTGATTGCCGGTGCCGCTGACCTCACTGGGAACACTGGTGCCAAGTTGTCGGCTGCAACGGGGTATTCGTCATCGAACCCATCAGGTAAGCAGGTGTATTACGGCATCCGTGAGCACGCAATGGGTGCGGCAATGGTCGGCATGGCTCTTCACGGAGGCGTCATTCCGGTCGGTGGAACTTTCTTTGTATTCGCCGATTACATGCGACCATCCATTCGCCTTGCGGCTCTCTCAGGCGCACGTTGTGTGTTTGTATTCAGTCACGACTCTGTCGGAGTCGGAGAAGACGGTCCTACGCACCAACCGATTGAACATTTGTCTTCCTTGCGGTCAATTCCTGGTTTACAGGTCATTCGACCAGCTGACCCGAATGAGACCGCTCATGCATGGCTCACTGCTGTTACTCACGATGGTCCGACGGCCATCATTCTCAGCCGTCAGAACGTTCCGTCCGTTACCGATGGTTCTGCTGTGCAGCCAGGTGCTGCAATCATCAAGAAGGCATCATCACCGGTTGCAACAGTTATCGGAACAGGCTCTGAAGTCGGCACAGCACTAGAGGCGTCGGTTCTCCTCGAAGCAGACGGAATTGCTGTGAATGTTGTGTCTCTCCCTTCATGGGAACGATTCCTTTCGTTGCCTGCTTCTGAAAGAGAAGCAATCATTCCTACGTCTCTTCCGAGAATCAGTGTCGAAGCCGGATCGACTTTCGGTTGGACAGCAATCGCAACACACAGCGTTGGCATCGACCGTTTCGGAGCGAGCGCTCCGGGCAATGTCGTGATGGAGAAGTTGGGCATTTCTGCGAGCAACGTTGCTGCCACCGTCAAGAGGGCAATCGCGTAGTGAGCGAGATTCTGCTTCGCACGTACTCGGAACATGGACAGAGTCCGTGGCTCGATAACTTGCAACGCAGTTACATCACGTCGGGGAAGCTTGCCGAGCTCATTGCAGCCGGAGTGCGTGGATTGACATCAAATCCCACCATCTTTCAGAAGGCCATTCAGGGATCAGCAGATTACGACGATCAATTTTCCTCTGAGATTCGCCAGGGCGCTTCTCCGCTAGATGCTTATTGGTCTCTCGTGACCAAAGACATCAACGACGCGCTTGATGTCTTTTCTGGACTATATGAATCATCGGAGGGCGTTGATGGCTTCGTCAGTGTTGAGGTGGACCCGCGTTTGGCCCGTGACGGTGACAGAACACTGACTGCAGCTCGGGAGCTTCACGAAAGAATCAATCGATCGAACGTCATGATCAAGATTCCCGCAACGAAGGAAGGTCTTCCAGCAATCCGACAGATGATTGCCGAAGGACGCAGTGTCAACGTCACTCTCATCTTCAGTCTTGATCGTTATCAAGAGGTGATGGATGCGTATG
>CAEZWJ010000004.1_pt1 | contig 48230 bp, 47 predicted proteins | sample 7264931 | NCBI WGS metagenome assembly CAEZWJ01 (sample SAMEA6813876, study PRJEB35770) | freshwater metagenome | biome: Freshwater; feature: Freshwater reservoir; material: water | place: Czech Republic | collected 2017-06-27 | depth 0.5m m | reverse complement strand
GTTGTGAGAATTTCAACATGACGATCTCGCGGTCCGGTGGACAGTGTGGTGATCTCGCGCACGTGCATGTCAGCGATATCAGCCAGTGCGTTGTAGGCGATCCGAGTGGATGCATCAGGTTCGGGGTCACTTGTTTCGCCCACTGCTCCGAGTTGTGCAAACTGCTGGGCTAAGTCCCAATTCAGTGGGCCCTGCTGGGCCATTGCTCGCATCATGTCGTTGAAGAACGGCATGCCACCAAAGGGGTTAAATGGGGTGGGGTCGTCGTCCGCCATGTACTTCAGGTTATGTGAGTACGGCCTCTAACGGGGGGCGCTTTGAGGGGCTTCTGCCAGTAGGGAGAGAAGTGAGTCCTTCGGCAAATACCACGTGCTGTGATGACTGTCGAAAGCGACGCCCACGACATTCATCATTTTGTCAATGAAGGCAGCGACACCATCGATAGGGGAGTCGGTCAAGAGTGGGAGTTCCTTTGGCTTGGCCATATGCCGAACACTTTGCTCATATCCGAGATGATGAACTCCGAATCGGTCCACTATCGAGAACTTCTCAAGCTCATTTGGTGACGTGGGATTCAGGTACTTATCCCATTGTTGTGCCGCTGCTGCGCTTTGGCTGTTGGTGAGGCGTAATAGAACGACAGTGGCATCATCGTTGACGGAGATATAGGGCACCCGAACTTTTTTCCCTGTGCCACTGGACAACCAGATGGCCTTGTTGAGATCAACTGCTTCTGCTGCGACTACCCATGAATCGGAGCCGATGGAGATTGCCGTGGTGGTCCCTTTGGCACTCGTTGCCGTTGCAACCAGTGTTGACATAGCCCCCTTGACATGTGGGACATCAATTGTGGTGGTGACCGCGATGGCTTCAGCTTCCGAAGACTCCCTGATTCCCTCAGGAATGGCGACGCTGAGGATTGCGAGAGAGGCGATCACGCTGACTGTTGCCGTGATGGCGGTCAGCCGGCGGCCAAGGGGTGGTACAAACGATAGGTGCCTATTCCGTTCGACATCGGCAAGTTCGGTGGGGTGTCGCCAAAAGCGTTCGTCGGGCGAGAGAGGAGCCTTATGTTCTCTTTCAAATTCGTCAGGCGTCACGAAGAGAAGAGAGTAATCGCAATGAGGTTGCAAGTGATGTCGCCATCGCAGGTTCACCCCAGGTGGGTAGGAGTACGATGACAGGGTGATGGCACAAGGACAAGGGGATGAGTGGTTTGCTTTGACCGCTGATGAATTGCCCATTGCCAGCATCTATGAGTGGGCAGTTCGTCCCGACTGCGGCGCGGTTGTCCTGTTTTCTGGCACGGTCCGCGACCATGCCGATGGGCGTCATGATGTCACCTCGCTCGAGTACGAGGCTTATGAGGATGCAGTGATTCCATCGTTCTCAAAAATTGCATCTGAAACACGAGTGCGTTTCCCCGATGCACGACGGATTGCAATTTTGCATCGCACTGGTGAACTTGCGTTAGGTGAGTCCTCAGTTGTTGTTGCAGTGTCATCAGCACATCGACCCATTGCATTTGATGCAGCGCGATTTGCGATTGATGCGTTGAAAGAGAGTGCTCCTATCTGGAAGAAGGAGAACTGGTCGGGTGGATCCGATTGGGGTACTGGAGCGCACGACATCGTGCAGCCTCGCAAAGTCGGAGGACAGAAATGATCGCTTTATCTTTCATCACGAAATTCTTTACGTTCATGGCGATCGTTTCGGGTGGCACATTGTTAGTCCTTGTGTATCTCGACAATCGCAAGAGTCGTATTGATGACGGCATTGCGCACTTTCGTCGACACATTGATGCATTGTCTCCTGAAGCGCGTCGTAATTCTGTCCATCACAACAATCAAGATGATCGGTGGAGCCGTTAATGGCACGTGACCTCGCAATTGACCTTGGCACCGCGAACACGCTGGTGTACATGAAAGGTCGTGGCATCGTTCTCAATGAACCATCCGTGATTGCTGTTAACCGTCAGTCCGGTGAGGTTCTTGCGACGGGACACGAAGCGTGGGACATGATTGGTCGTACGCCGAGTTACATCGTGGCCGTGCGTCCTTTGCGCGGTGGTGCAATTACCGACTTTGACATCACAGAACGCATGATTCGCTTGCTTTTGCAGCGTGTTGGTGTGTCCCGATTTACTCGACCCAAGGTCGTTATTTGCGTGCCGTCGGCAATTACAGAAGTAGAGCGTCGAGCAGTGACGGACGCGACGCGTCGTGCTGGTGCATCTGATGCGCAGTTGATTGAACAGCCGATGGCGGCAGCAATTGGTGCGAATCTTCCCATCGATGAACCAGTTGGCAACATGGTGATTGACATCGGTGGTGGAACCACAGAGACAGCAGTGATCAGTCTTGGCGGCGTTGTCGCACTAGAGGCCATTCGTGTCGGCAGTTTCGATATTGATGCGGCAATTCAGAACTATGTACGCCGTGAACATGGTGTAGCAATCGGTGAGCGCACAGCTGAAGAAATCAAGATTCAAATTGGATCTGCAGAACCTGGTCCGCAAGATCGAAGCGCAGATATTCGTGGTCGTGACTTAGTCACTGGTTTGCCAAAGACTGTGCGCCTCACAGCAGAAGAGGTTCGATTCGCAATTGATGAACCGGTTGCAGCGATGGTGTTGTCGGTGAAGCGTTGTTTGGCAAAGGCTCCACCTGAACTTGCACAAGACTTCTTGGCACGCGGAATGTATCTAGTAGGCGGCGGCGGAATGTTGCGCGGTCTTGCTCAGCGCATTGAACGCGAAACAGAAGTGCCTGTCAAGATTTCATCTCAGCCACTGGAAGCAGTGGTACTGGGAGCCGGGCACTGTATTGAGAACTACCAAGCGTTGCGTGGCATGTTCATGGGTGTTCGCCGCTAACTAGTTGCGCGTGACGATGAGTTGGTGAACTTCACCCTTTCGCGTCAAGACATACATTGCGCTATTCGTTGAACGAATTGCCGTGATGTTCCCCATGTCGCTAAGAACTTTTTCGGTTCCTACAGTGCTGTCACCATTGGTGAGGATTGCCGTGACTTCTCCCGTGCAGTAATCGCCAAAGTAGAACCACCCGGCGCGGCCCATCGCAGTGGTGTTGGTGGCTACTGCACCGCCAGAGATGGAGCAAGCTCCATCGTCATGTGGATACTCGTAAACAGGCATCAATGGGTCAACTGCGATCACATCAGAGTTGAAACGCTGTGAACCCTCGTAAGCGCTCCAGCCGAAGTTCGCTCCCTTGCCGCCGCCTTGGGTGCGACTTCCTTCTGCGACATTGACTTCTTCCCATTTGTTTTGGCCGACATCGGCTATCCAGAGGTTGCCGAACTCGTCAAATGTGAAGCGCCATGGGTTGCGCAGGCCAATAGACCAGATCTCTGGTCGGGCTCCTGCAACATTCACATACGGGTTATCGGATGGGATTGTGTATCCGTCGTTGCCCACGCCATCAATGTTGTTGGGGTCGATGCGAAGAATCTTTCCAAGCAGTGACGACGTGTCCATCGCGCGGCGTTCAGGATCGTTGGAACTACCGCCATCGCCGGTGCCGATGTAGAGGTAACTGTCAGGACCGATGGCAAGTCCCCCACCATTGTGATTGGCATATGGCTGTTCGATTGTCAGAAACTTTGTTCCGGTGATGCTGCGCGAGTTATCAAGAGTTCCATCTTCATTGACTGCAATCCATGCAATGACAGTGTCGCCATCTTTGTTGGTGTAGTTAATGAATGCGTCTGTCTTCGAAGGTAAACGGCGAATCGCAAAGCCCAAGAGACCTCGTTCTCCTTCGCCAGTTGTCATTGCCGAGATATCAAGGACCGTGTCCATTCGTTGTCCGTCTCGTGTCCAACGTTCGATGGTGCCCTTTTGAGAAACGACATAGAACCAGTTGTCATCGGCAGACCGCTCGACCAAATCGACAACACCTTCAAGTTTTCCGATGACACGCGTTGAGTACGACACGCTTGCGTTGGGAGCGACAGAGGATGTTGAGGATGTGGATGTGAGGACCTCAGCCCCCTGAGAACAGGCAGTCAGTGCGACGACTGAAAGGACGAGGGCAAGGCGACGCATTATTCAGCCGGCTTAACTCGAATGAGGCCCTCTTGCACAACAGTGACGGCAAGGTGGCCGTCCTGTGTGTAAATGGAGCCACCAGCGAGACCGCGAGCATTCGATGTAGAGATTGCATGTTGGTCGTAGAGGTGCCAATCGTCGGCGCGGAACGGACGATGGAACCACATTGCATGGTCAAGACTGGCCATCTGGACACCGCCTTCGTTCCAGCCAAGTCCATGAGGCAACAAGGTGGTGTCGAGAAGAGTCATGTCACTTGCATAGGTTGCGATGCACGCATGCAGCACAGGGTCCTCAGGTAACACTCCGTCGGCGCGCAACCACACTTTTTGTCCGTTGCTCTCCACGCCTTGGCGCTCATAAGGGGAGCCATCGATGTAACGAAGGTCGATGGGGCGAGGGCGGTCGTACCACTCGCCCATCTGTTCCTTGAACGGAGCCATGCGGGTCTTGAAGTCGGGCAAGGTTTCTGGTTCGGGCAAGTTGAGCGGTGCGGGGATTTGCCAGTCGAGCCCGGGTTCTGCCGCATGAAAGCTGGCCTGCAAGTTGAAGATGACTTCACCGTGCTGAATTGCAATCACACGTCGAGTTGTAAAGCTGCGGCCGTCACGCAAGCGATCGACTTGATACAAGATGGGGGCACCGGGGTCGCCTGGGCGAAGGAAATATGCGTGCAGTGAATGAACGTGGCGAGAGGGTTCGTCAACTGTGCGTGACGCTGCGACAAGTGATTGCCCTGCGACTTGGCCACCGAAGACGCGGACAGCATTCTCTTCAGGGGAATGTCCACGAAACATGTTGACTTCAATGACTTCGAGATCGAGCAGGGAAACAAGTGCGTCAAGTGGGGTGGCCATCACCCCATAGTAGGGTCGTTTTATGGCTCTTTTACCGTTGGATGCAGACCAATTGCTCACAACAACACGCGCAGTACGAAAGCGTCTTGATTTTTCCCGCCCCGTGGAAGATTCTGTGATTCGCGAGTGTGTTGAAGTGGCGATGCAATCACCGTCAGGCTCGAACAATATGACAATGCAATTTGTCGTTGTTCGTGACGAGGTAAAGCGCAAAGCCATTGGCGAGGTGTACCGCCAGTGCTACGAAATTTATCGCTCACTTGACGGCATCTACATCGGCTCCATTGATAAGGGCGATGCTGCGGAGAACGCCCAACAGTCACGCTCCGCATCGTCGGCAGATTTCCTTGGTGAGCGAATGGGAGATGCGCCTGCGCTTGTTCTTGCATGCAACGTGGGGTCACGTGTTGAAGGTGCGCCAGCGATGATGGCCGCGTCGATGATGGGCAATGTTTTGCCCGCCATGTGGAGCTTCATGTTGGCTGCACGAGCACGTGGACTGGGTACGGCGTGGACAACAGTGCACCTCATGATGGAACAGCAGGTGGCTGACATCGTGGGAATTCCATTCGAAACAGTGCAGCAGGCATGTTTGTCTCCGTTGGCATACACAGTCGGCACTGATTTCAAACCAGCTGCGCGCCCCGCTGCCGACAGCATTATTCACTGGGATACATGGTGAGCCTGAATACAGCTCTGCGCGCACATGCACTTGCTGCGCGAGGCTTTATGCCCGAGAACGAAGGCGATGCGCTGTATGCATCTGCTGTTGACGCTGCTGCGAATGCCGCTGGGCCATTTCTCGAAGTGGGGTCCTATTGCGGTCGTTCCACTGTGTGGTTAGGTGGCGCTGCGCGTGACACGGGTCGATCAGTGTTTGCTGTTGATCATCACATGGGCAGCGAAGAGAATCAGCCCGGATGGGAATGGCATGAACCTGACCTTGTGGATGAGCGCACCGGACGGATGGACACATTGCCGCGATTCCGTGCCACGATTCTTGACGCGGGACTGACCGATGTTGTGATTGCCGTGGTTGGAGATTCGCCAACAGTGGCTCGCAGTTGGACAACCGAATTGTCCTTCTTGTTTATTGATGGTGGCCATGGTGTCGAGCCAGCTACTCTTGATTATGAGTTGTGGACACCTCGAGTTGCTCGAGGTGGAACCCTTGCAATCCATGACGTGTTCCCGGACCCAGCCGACGGCGGCCGGCCACCGTACGAGAACATTTATCTTCCGGCTCTCGCCAGTGGATTGTTCACAGAGATTGGTGTCGAAGGCTCTTTGCGTGTCTTGCGCCGCGTGTAACTAGAGCGCGGGCACTTGGAGATGGGCGTTTTTACGCGCCATCGGCTTTGTGAACAGAGACGATGCAGGTGAGCCACCACTGATTGCATCGGCAGCCATGATGATGGCAGCAGCCGTGTATGCGCTGTACTCATCGGCGGGGAAGTGCACCATTGTCTTGTCCGGGTCGGACGGGTACACAATGCCAGTCCAGTACGCGCCATCTTCACGACGATGCGGCATTGTCCACAGCAAGAGTTCCGATGCGGTTTCTCTGTCACCAGCCGCACAATGTGCAATGGAGCATTCGCTGGTCTCTGCCGCTGTCACCCACTGCTCATCGAAGACGCAACGAACGCCGCGGTCTTCGAGAACAAATTTGTCCCAGCTCTCTGCAAGACGTGCCTTTGCGCGCACACCTGTCATCGCGCCGGTCAGAACGGGGTAGTACCAGTCCATTGCCCAGCGATCTTTTGATTCAAAGGCACTGAGGTCGGTGTTGATGACACGGTCAATTGCATCAGCTGCTGATGTCCACTGTGGCTGTGGGTCGTTGAGGAGATCACCCAGTGCAGCACCGCAATGCAGTGCATGGCGAATGGATGAACAGCCGGTGAGCAATGAATAGTCCCATGGCTTCTCGTTCACTTCACGTGCCCATGTGATGGTGCCGTCGTGGCGCTGCATGTCCATCACCCAATTGAGCGCATTGCGCACTGTGGGCCACAGTGCAGTGATGGCTTTTGTGTCTCGGGTGCACAGCCAATGCGCCCACACACCAACGGCGATGTATGCCGTCACATTGGTATCAAGTTTGCGATCTTCAATTGATCCATCCGGCATGTAGTAGTTGAACCACCAGCCAGATGCATCTTGATTGTTTGCGAGCCATGTGTAGGCAGCAAAAGCTGCGTCATGGCGTCCCATAGTGTCGAGAGCAATTGCTGTCTCAACATGGTTCCACGGATCACAGTGTCCGTTGGGGTACCAAGGAATCATTCCGTTAGAAAGCTGTAAAGCTTCAATGGAATCGGCCGTTTTTGCAAGGTCGGCTGTGGTCAGGATGCCTGGGAGGTGGGGCATGCGTGATGTCATACGCGCGCACCTGCTGTGACTGGCTTCGTTGAATACACGATGAAGCTTTTTCCAAGCACTGGGCTCAGAACTCGCTCTGCGATACGCATTGACTTTGGACCCTCAATGATGTCCCACTCCAACAGCTTGCGATACTTGGTCACGAGTGGATGATCTTCGTTGCGAGGTCCTACTGCACACTTCAGCCACCAATACGGTGAATGAAGAGCATGTGCATGGTGCGAGTCGCGCACTTCTAATCCGGCTGATTGCAATTTGGCCTTGAGTTCTGTTGCGGAATAGATGCGCACGTGTCCACCAACGCTTTTGGGAGCGTGATATTCATCAGACAACATCCAGTTGATTTTCTCTGGCCACCATGTGGGGACAGTGACACCGAGAGATCCACCTGGCTTCAAGACTCGGTGTAGTTCGGAGATTGCAGTGACATCGTCCTGAATGTGCTCCAACACTTCAGAGGTGACAACACAATCAAATGTGTTGTCAGCAAAGGGGAGACGAGTCGCATCGCCGCGAAGAACGCCACCAAAATTGGCGCGGGGAATCTCGCGTTCGTGCACCATGCCACCAAAGACTGCACGGGTGCCAACGACTTCTTCTTGCGCCCAGTCAAGGGCATACACGGTTGCGCCTTGGCGGGCTGCTTCAAAAGCATGACGACCAAAGCCTGCGCCGGCATCGAGAAACTTGTCTCCTGGACGAAGACCGAGTTTGTTGAATCGAATAGTGAGCATGGTGTTATCCCCGCTTCTGCAATTTGGCTTGGTTGTGCGGCATTTCGAGCACCTCGCGATACTGCTCAACGGTGAGTTGTGCGCAATGTCTCCAACTCCATCGCGACACCACGCGTTGACGACCGTTTTCACCGACGCGTGCACGTAGTTCAGGGCTGTCGAGACCACGGCGAATAGCTACGGCTAATGCTGGTGCGTTTCCGGCTGGGCATTGCAGAACAGTGTCTCCATCTGTTCCGGTTACCTCAGGGAGTGCGCCACCATCAGTGGCGACTAGGCATATGCCTGTGCTCATGGCCTCGATGGCAGGAAGGCTGAAGCCTTCGTACAGGCTGGGAACTACTGCGAGTTCCGCTTCTGCGTACAACTCAACGATGCGTTCATCACTCACGCCGGAAACAAAGTCGATGTAGGGCATGAGTCCGAGTGACTCAATGAGATCCATGCTGTGGCCGGGTCGAGGCTTGCCAATGATGGTGAGACGAACTTCGCGTTCTTTACGCAGTTCAGCCATTGCCTCAAGCAAGAAAGAAAGTCCCTTAAGCGCCACGTCTGCAGATGCAGTGGTGATGAGTTGGCCAGGCTTACGTGAAACGTGTGGCATCGGTGTGAACAAGTCGGGGTCAACACCAACGGGTACGAGACGCATACGGTCACGTTCAACACCCATGTCTTTGTTGATGTCATTGATGCTGTTTTCACTCACCACAACAATGCGTGGCATCTTGCTGGCAACTTTTCCTTGCATCTCAACAAAGGAGTACCAACGCTTCAACGAACGGCGACGCTTTGGTGTTGCAGCGTGTGTCATTTCCAATTCACGGTCGCGCGTGATGGGGTGATGCAACGTCACGATGGTCGGAATGATTTTTTCAATCTTGAGAATGTCCCATCCAAGGCACTGATTGTCATGCACGAGGTCAAAGTCGTTGACGCGTTGTTTCAGTTCGCCGTACGCACGCTTGCTAAAGGTAAGTGGTTCAGCAAATTGTCCACGAAAGAGTCGCATAGCTTCAACAAAGTCGGGGCGAGTCTTGATCTCCCAATATCCGGGGATGCGGCCGGGGTACTGATCATTGAACAGATCAAGGCTCGGCAGTTTGTGCATCTCAATGCGCTCATCCAAGATGGGATAGGGCTGGCCACCGAAAACTTCGACTGAATGGCCAAGATCGACAAGAGCCTTCGTGAGATGGCGGGTGTAGACGCCTTGGCCACCGACATGCGGCTTGCCGCGGTATGTGAGATACGCAATGCGCAATGGGCCGTTGGGGTCGTACGCGCCTGACATAGGCGTCTGAGGCTAACTGGCACCCCGTGGAATGGCTCGTCGGCCTCGTCGGGCAATGAGAAATGCCGCCACGATTAACAGGTAAATGTAGACATCATTCCCTAGCCATGAGTACAGCGTTCGCCCCGTACGGACGGGAATCGTGCTGTCGATGATCGCCGCTTCGGAGACCTTTGTGCGCTCGTACACGGTGCCATCGGGGCCTACAAAGCCACTAAAGCCGGTGGGTGAAATCTGGAGCAACCACCGCCCTTGCTCTTGTGCCCGCAATCGTGAAGAGGCCACTTGCTGGGTTTGCAGGATGGTCCAGGTGTAACTCGAACCATTTGTGGGGTTGATGATGAAGCCTGCGCCGTCTTCGACACCTTCGTTGACACGACCGCCAAAGAACACCTCCCACGAGATGGCGACAGACGCGCGCTCATTAGCGATGTCGATCCATCCACGTGCGTCACCAGATCGAGCATCACGCGGAACGAGATGGGTGGGTGCTCCCAGTCGTGTGAGAAGTGATCGCATCGGCATGTATTCGCCAAATGGAACGCGACGCACTTTGTCGTATCGAGATGTGATGCCGTCAGCCGGGTCGATGACAACTTGTGCGTTCGTAAATTCTTTGCCTCCTGCATCCTCGGTGATGCCAACAACAAAGGGAACATTGAGTCGTTGAGATTCTGCGAGTAACTCGTCGTACTCGCGGCTGTCAAAAAAGAGTCCAGTGGCCGAGACATTGATGACATTCTCAGGCCATACAACGGCGGTTCGAGTCACATCGGGTTGCAGAGATTTTGTGAGTGATAGATGACGCAGGAAAACATCACGAGGGTTGGTGTCGATGGCATGTGTTCCCTGTTCACCGCCTCCTTGAATGGCAGTGAGATGAACAGTGCGACCAGTGTTTGTCGTGCCGTCCCATCGTGATGCCACTCCGATGAGAACGAGAAGTATCAACGCAACGCGGACGCGATGATGCGACATGCTGAGCCACAGCACAACAGTGGTGATGCCAATCACACCGAGCCACGGTGCTAGATGTGCAATCGGACTATCGGCGTGGGCGATGGCAAGAGTTGCCAGGGGCACTCCACCAAAAGGCAATGAAAGTCGAATTGTTTCAGCTAAGGCGTGAAAAATGATGAGCGCGGCGGTGTGGGTCTTTTCGTCTGGAATGAGTGCGGCCACACGTGCTGCAACCCCGTGAAGGGATGCGAAGAGAACAACAACGATGAGATAACCCGGTGCGGTCAAGAACCACATCCAAGCCATTGCTGGCAGAAACCAACCAACGCCAAACAAAAACGCAGTCGTGAATGGCAAGGTGGTGCGACGTTGACGCGCGAGAGACGCGTACAACGCGATTCCGATGATGCTCAGAGGCCACCAACCCCACGGTGGCATCGATGCCGCGACGAGTAAGCCAGCGACGAGCGGTAAGAAGATTTTCTTAATCACGAAGCAAAAGTTGCTCTAATGACATACCGATGTGAGGTTTTCCCTTTGGGATGGCATGAGAAGAGCGTCAATGTGGGAGTCGACGTTGGGTTGATAATCCACACAGCTGTCCTCGTGACAATTAACGTTTTCGAGACGACATAGCGGTACTTTTTCCCGTCGCGATAGAGAAACATCTCATCACCACTCTTTAGCTTGTCGATATCGGCAAAGGGGCGCTTGGCAGAGGTGCGATGACCACCAATCACGATGTTGCCATTGGCACCTGGTTTCGGACTGCCTGGCCATTGACCGACACCAATATCAAATTGTGCATTAGTGACCCCGTTGAAGATTGGTGCCGTGACTCGAATCCTCGGTATGTGCAGCAAGCCCATCTGTTTTTGAGGACGAGATGAGGTGACAAGGTGTTCGGTGTGCGCGGGAGCAGCGTGCGCCATGGGGGTGCTTGTTGCCACTGCAGGAATGAGACCAGCAACAAATGCAAGTAGGAGGGCGCGGCAACGCATTGCTACATCTTTACAGCGTTGACAGGTGAGCGTGAATCGCCGTGCTGGCTGCCCGACCCTGCTGCACGCAGGCGGGGATACCAATTCCTCGGTAGCTGGCTCCAGCGAAGACGATGCCGGGAGAATGTACGGCGAGTGATTGCTCCACTTCGGCCAGTTTTGAAGAATGATGAGGTCGATATTGCGGGAAGGACTCGGCCCATCGTGAAACACGAATCTCCGACGGCTGAAGATCAACGCCGAGATGCAGTTTCATGTCGGCCAATGCCAAGTTCACAAGCTTGTCGTCATCGAAATGCATGACATCGAGTCCGTCACGACCAAGGGACACGCGAACAATCATGGAGCCATCTGTGGGACGCCAATGAGCCCATTTGTTGGAGCCAAAACTTGCAGCAGTGACCCATCGTTGATCGGGTTTTGGTACGAGATAGCCACTACCCGTGAGATGCGCTGGCCACTGTGATGCAGGAATCGCCAAAGTGATGAGCACAACAGATGCATGTGTCCAATCGGCCAGTAGTTCTCCGGCATGTGAGTCAAGATCGCGAATGAATGGTGCACTGTGTCGTGCGGGAGATGCAACCACAACTGCATCGCATTCGTAATCCTTGCTGTCAGTGTGCACGGTGTAGTGGTGACCTGATTTGGTCACACTATGTACACGCGCATTGAACACAATGCTGGCTCCGAGTGAAGTCACTCGTGACGAGAGAGTGTCAATGAGTGCACCCATACCGCGCAGCGGTGTACCAAATATGGGAGCGCCGGGTTGGGAGTTTTTTGTTGCAGCTGCGCGTGCACGGCCTGCCGCGCGCAACATGCTGCGTTCGCTGGTGAGAGCAGCAAGCTGGGGAACCGCAGCCATAGAAAAAGAATCTGTATCAGCAGCGTAGATACTGCCCACGAGTGGATCAACGAGACGTTCGTGCACTTCACGACCAAATCGTTTGCGCACATAATGACCAACCGAATCGTTGTCGATGGTACGGGGGAGCAGTGGTTCAATCGCCGCGCGTACTTTTCCGTATGGCGAGAAAAGAGTCGATCGTGCAAACGCTCGCGCTTTTGCGGGAACTCCCAACAGTAAGTCGCTAGGAATATCGTGCATGCCGTTGTGCCATACCGATGCATGTGCGCCAGTAGGAGCAGTGAGTGCAGCACCGAGTCCTAATTCGGTGGCAAGTTGTTGTGCATGCGGTACTCGAACCAGAAATGCATCAGCTGCTTCGTCCACCGCGGGAAGTCCGGCGAATGGAGATGTTCGAATGATGCCACCGACCGTATCTTTCGCTTCAAGCAACGTGACGTGAATGGGTGAAGGTGAATCGGCGATAAGGGACAAAGCAGTAGTGAGGCCGGCGATACCGCCGCCAATCACTACAACGCGATGTCCTTGGCTCATGCGGAGATCACTCGCTGCGCGAGTGCATGCATTACTTTCTGATTGTCGTTCACGCACTCAATACGTGCGAATGCAAGACCGAGTGGCTCTGCACGATGTGCCGCCTCAATGTCGAGGTCATAGAGAACCTCGAGGTGATCAGCAACAAAGCCGCATGCACACACAAGAACACCGTCGATTGGTTCATCGGTGGTGCGAGTGGTGGCAACCTGATCGATCACTTCAAGAATGTCGGGACCAATCCATGGCTCGGGAGTTCTGCCTGCTGATTGCCAGGCAATGGACCACTGTGACCAGCGAGTGAGCCCCACTTTTTCGGCGACGAGTTCTGCGGTTGCGCGCAACTCATCGGGGTATGGGTCTCCGCCATCAATGATTCGCTGAGGAAGTGAATGTGCTGTGAATAGCACCTTGGTGCGTTCTGGCATCGTTGCCAATTTCTTCTTCATGTCGTCGGCGAGGAATTCAATAAATGCATCTTCGCGAGCCCATGAGTCGATTCCCACTACTTCGATGTTGTATGGAGCAGCAGCTTCGCGCACGCGGCCGATGTATTGACCAATCGAGTACGAAGAGAAGTGCGGCGCAAGGACGAGACCGACAATTTTCTTGAAGCCAAGTTCTGCAACTTCTGCAACAGCTTCTTCAACGAATGGTGTGGCGTGCTTAAGACCAAGAAACACTTGGTAGTGACCCGGCTTAATGTCATCAAGTTCTCGCTGCAACGCATCACGCTGTGCTTCTGTGAGTTGCTTGAGTGGAGAAAGGCCACCGATTGCTTCATAGCGATCGATGAGATCTTGCAATGCCTCTTCTGTGGGTGGACGACCGCGACGAATGTCGGTGTAGTACGGAAGAATTTCTTCTTTTGTACGCGGAGTGCCGTAGGCCATCAGCACAACTGCTGTGCGTTGTTCGTTACTCATTTGCTTGTCTCCGTATGTACGAAATCGACGACGGCCGTGAGGACGTCTGGGTTGGTGTCTGGTTGAACGCCGTGACCGAGGTTGAAGATGTGGCCTGCGTGACCACCATTATCTTTCAGCACCTCTGCGGCACCCTTCAGTGCAATGTCGGTACCAGCGAGTACAAGCACTGGGTCAAGGTTGCCTTGCACCACAGTCTGTGCACCAAGTCGAGTGCGCGCATCAGCAATCTTTGTACGCCAGTCGAGTCCGATGACTGCATTGCCGACAGAGTTCATTGATTCAAGAAGATGATCACAACCGATACCAAAGTGAATGCCTTTCACCCCGGGGTGGCGTTCGGCAAGTTGCGCGAACACGGAAGTTGTATGTGGCTTCACAAAGGTGTCGTAATCGGAACGTGAAAGCGAGCCAGCCCACGAATCAAACACTTGGAATGCTTCAGCGCCGGCAGAAAGTTGCGCTGAGATGAACTCCACTGAATGTTGCACCAAACGTTCCATGACGTCGTTCCACAGTTGCGTGTCGGCATGCATCATGTACTTGGTGTTTTGATATGTCTTACTGGGGCGTCCCTCAATGAGGTAACTAGCAACAGTGAACGGTGCTCCGGCAAATGCAAGCAGAGGAACTTTCAATTCGTTTGCGAGGATCTTCACAGTGTCGATCACATAAGAAACATCACTTGTTTCTAAAGGACGAAGTCGTGCGAAGTCATCACGAGTGCGAAGAGGCTGTGAAGCAACGGGGCCGGTCCCTGGTGCTACATCGATTCCGAATCCAACTGCATGTGGTGGCACAACAATGTCGGAATAGAGAACTGCGGCATCCACGTTGTGTCGGCGAACAGGCTGCAATGTGAACTCAGCCGCCAACTCTGGTTGCTTGATGGCTTCGAGAATGCTTCCCTCGCCGCGAATCTTGCGGTACTCAGGAAGACTGCGACCTGCTTGACGCATGAACCACACAGGGGTGTGTGTTGCTTGCTCGCCGCGTGCAGCTGCAAGGAAAGGATCGCCGGGGAGACTTGTCATACCTATTGGTTACTTGCGATGAACCCGTCCGCGCAAAGCGGTGAAGGCCAAAGTGAAAGAAATCGCACCAACAACGGCGGAAGCAAGGAAAGCTTGACCCAATGCGGAGGCATCCCATCCCTCCAAAATGAGGCTTCTCATGCCTGCAAGCAGGTAGGTCACAGGATTGTAATCAGCTGCGGTGGAAAGCCAGCCCGTCATCTGCTCTTGAGGAACATAGGCAGTCGTGAGGAATGCAAAGGGGAAAAAGAGGAGAAACGCATTGTTGACGGCAATGGGGTTGCCTGTCTTCAGTGCGATGGCATAGGGGAAACCAGTGAATGCCAGACCCCATGCAACGGCCAAGGCGATGAACATAATCATGCCGAGAATGCCCGTTTGGAATGAGATGCCGATGAGGAGTCCCAAGATGAGCACGGGGATGGCGAGGAGGGCAACCACTGCAAAGTCGGCGATCATGCAACCCAAGAGCAGAGTTGCGCGATTAACCGGCGTCAATAACAAACGGTCGAGATATCCATCTTGAATGTCAATGACGAGAGAGCCTGCACGTGAAATACCAGTCACCGCAAAGATGATCGCAACGGGCAACTGAAAGCCCTTGAAGTCAAAACCTGATGGAAGGTTGACTTCGACAAGTGTTTGCAGAGACCCGATGTTGACGATGAGAAAGAAGAGAGGGACCATCAGTCCCGGGATAATTGCCTCTTTGTCTCGAAGAGAAAGACGCAGTGCGCGACGTGCAACAGACATGAGGTCATGAAGAAATCCGGCGCGACGTGCGAGAGCGGGTGTTGATGCATTCATTGTGTGGCCTCCTCTTGCATGCGTGTTCCGGTGGTTTCAAGAAACACATCATCGAGTGTCGGTGTGCGCATGGTGAGCTCATTCACAGTGATTCCTGCACTGCTCAGTGCAACAGCAACCGGGCTTAATGCAGAGCCACCATTCGTCACGCCAATGACAATGCTGTCACCCTTCGCTTCAATGTGATCGAGCCCAGGAACTGTCTGCAATGCCTGGGCAGCACGTGCGGCATCTTCTGTTGACACTTTCGCGATGATGACGTCAGCTCCGATGGAGCGCTTGAGTTCTGTTGGTGTTCCCTCTGCAACGATGCGGCCTTTTGCGATGATTCCCACGCGATCTGCAAGTTCATCTGCCTCTTCGAGATATTGCGTGGTGAGGAAAATGGTCATTCCCATCTCAGTGTTCAGTTTGCGAACTTCTGCCCACACGGCTGCACGACTGACTGGGTCGAGACCTGTTGTTGGTTCGTCCAAGAACAGCACTTCAGGTTGGTGCACGAGTGACGCAGCGAGATCAAGTCGGCGCTTCATGCCGCCTGAGTAAGTAGACACCATGTCATCGATGGCATCACCGATGTCGACGAGACCCAAGAGGTGATCAATACGCATTTTGCGTTGTGTTGCAGTGAGCCCATACAGACGGCCTTGCATATCGAGAATTTCACGTCCTGTTTGCTTGAGGTCAAGTGCTGCATTCTGCAGAGCAACACCAATGCGAAGGCGAACATTCTCGGTGTCGGCGACAATGTCGTACCCGGCAACTGTGGCAGACCCTGAAGTGGGATTCAGGAGGGTAGTGAGCATGCGGACGGTGGTGGACTTACCCGCGCCATTGGGCCCAAGAAATCCGTAGATCTCGCCTGTTTTGATGGCGAGGTCGACCCCATTGACTGCAAGATTGTCACCGAAGGCGCGAGCGAGGTTGTTCGCGGTGATGGCGTAGGTCATGTACCAAACGCTATCGGGGTCGGCCCTTGGGGTTCCTTCGAAGCTGAGCATCGATTCGTGCAATACGGGTGCGAGCAGGAGGGTGGGCGGTCACAAGCCTGTCGCGCCAGTGTGCTGCACGCTCACCATTTCCCGACTGGACCACAATTCGCAGAGCATCGCGCAGTTCGTTACCGAACCCCATTGCAACGACAGTTTCGTCAGCTTTGAACTCAGCGCCTTTGCCCACTGCATTGCCAATGAGTTGGGAAACGGTGATCATCGAGAGAAAGAGCCACGAGATGATGGTGAGTATTCCCGCAATCGTTCGTCCGGCAAATGAAACGGCGTTGTCGCGCGTGGCAAATGTGTCGGTTGCCGCATGTGCAATGTTTTGCAGGAAGAAACCAATGCGAGCGAGAAGGATGATGGGAATAGTGAGCCATTGACCAACGGTGAGAGCAATCGTGTGCATGCCGAGGTGATGACTTAATTCATGTGCAAGTACTCCACACAGTTTTTCATGGGACAGATTTGCGATTGCCCAACTAGAGACAACGACAAGGTGACCTCCCGATGCAAACGCATTGAGATCTTCAGAATCAGAGACCGCCAAAACAAAGTCACCAGGAGAGATGTGATTTGCCTGTGCCACGACATTCCACGCACGGTGAAGAGCTTCATGTTCAGTGCGATTGGGAGTACGTGCCCCAAGAAGTCGTTGTAAAACAATGCGCTGCACTGGTCGTACGAATAACAGAGCACCCGCAAAGAAGAGCACAACAGCAAAGAGGAAGAAATTGATTGTGATGAATAACTGCAAGACCCACCACACAGCAGCAATGGCAACTAACCATGCAGGGATTAGAGCAATGACCGGAGCAATAGCTGCTATCGCATAACCATCCACCTTGCGTTGGCGTTGAAGGCGAGATGAAGATGGCATAAGCCCCCCTAGTCCACCAGTAAAGAGGTGGGGGGTCAATGACCATGCTGTGTCGGCTCGCCTGCGTCATAGCGGTGAGGCCACCTCACATACACTCTGAAAGTCTCTTCCATGACTGCACCTAAGGAGCATTGACATGACTGCACCAACGATTCCAGGCGCTGAGCCTCTCTCCGTCGTCGGATCCCGAGATGCGGGTGTCCTTGTGTTGCATGGCTTCACTGGCAACCCGGGCTCGATGCGCGGACTTGCTGAGGCATGTGTTGCTGATGGGTTCCACGTTGAAATGCCTCAGCTTGCTGGCCATGGCACCGCGATGGAGGACATGATTCCCACACGCTGGGCCGACTGGAGTGCAGACGCTGAAACTGCGTATCAGGTTCTCGCGAAGCGGGTCTCACAGGTTGTGGTGATGGGTCTCTCGATGGGTGGCGCACTCACGTTGTGGGTCGGAGCAGAGCACCCCGAGGTCAAAGGTTTGGTCTGCGTGAATCCGGCGACACAGCCGCAAGCACCTGAAGTGATGGAAATGTTGAAGGGCATGATCGACAGTGGTGCAGAAGTGATGGACGGCATCGGCTCTGATATTGCTGAGCCAGGCGTGGTCGAGACGGCATACCCCGGAACACCACTCGCTGCGCTGTACTCATTCCAATTGGATGGTCTGACTCCTTTGGCGAAGCGTTATGCATCAACAAAGATGCCATTGCTTTTGTTCTCTTCAGTGCAAGACCATGTTGTGAGCCCAACTGACGGCGATGCATTGATGGCGGAATACGGCGGACCCAAAGAACGTGTCATGTTGGAGCGCAGCTTCCACGTGGCGACACAGGATTTTGACAAGGGCATCATCTTTGAAGGTGCAGTTGCCTTTGCCCGTCGTGTGACCTCATGATTTTTTCGACGACGTTGCTCGCATCAATCCCCAGTCCATCAAGTGGATCAATTGAGCTAGGCCCACTTCGCTTAAATGCCTATGGGCTGATGATTGCGCTCGGCGTCATCGTTGCCGTTCGCATTGCAGGGCGACGAGCAGAAGCTCGCGGCGTCGGAACAGTGGAGGATTTTTCTTCCATCGCAATGTGGGCTGTTCCTGCGGGCGTTATTGGCGGCCGGATCTATCACGTGATCACAGACATGCAACGTTTCCGGGGCAACTGGGCTGAGGCATTCATGATCTGGCACGGAGGCTTGGGCATTTGGGGTGGCGTTGCTCTTGGCGTTGCTGTTGGATTTTGGCGTGCACGTGTCAGAGGCCTCAATGCATGGGCGATTCTTTCCTGTGCCGCACCAGCAATTGCTATTGCACAAGCGATTGGACGATGGGGCAACTGGTGGAACCAGGAGCTTTTTGGTAGCCCCACAACATTGCCGTGGGCACTGCGTGTTTCGGACTCTGTAGCGATGAAGGCGGGAGAAGCTGCGGGGACGACGTTTCATCCGACCTTTTTGTACGAATCCATTGGGTGCGTTGTTCTTGCGGGACTGTTGATTCTCATTGAACGTCGGTTGGATCCAGCACCAGGTCGTCTTCTTGCCTGGTACGCCGCGGGCTATACGGCACTTCGTTTCTTCATCGAAGGTCTTCGGATCGATCCGGCGCATTCAGCGGGCGGATTACGCCTGAATCAGTGGGTATCACTGGTCGTCTTTGCTCTTTCTGTTGGCTTCTTGATTTTTGATGCTCGGCGTTCTCGGGAGGCCTCTGCACCGTCTACGGTCACTGAACATGAGTGAAGTTCTGTACAACGTTGTTGAGCCCGGCATCGCCGTTATCACCCTGAATCGACCTGAGCGTTTGAACGCATGGACAGGTCGCATGGGTGTCGAATACTTCGATGCAATCGATAAAGCTGTTGCTGATTCGTCCGTACGCGTCATTGTCGTAACTGGAGCAGGCAAGGGATATTGCGCGGGTGCAGACATGGGCACACTGCAGGGCATTCCTACAACGTCGAGTGACGACGGCAAGGAAGACAGCAACATTCTTGAAGGTCGCATGCAAGATGAGATCACTCGCATCTCAAAGCCGGTGATTGCTGCCGTGAACGGTGCGGCAGCTGGTCTTGGTTTAGTGCAAGCGTTGATGTGCGACATGCGCTTTGCTGCTGACACTGCAAAATTCACGTGCGCATTCTCAAAGCGCGGCCTCATCGCTGAATACGGCATCTCGTGGGTGCTGCCTCGTCTCGTTGGTCAAGCGAATGCATTGGACCTCTTGATGTCGAGTCGTGTTGTGATGGCAGCAGAAGCACAAGAGTTGGGCATGGTGAACAAGGTTGTGCCTGCTGACCAACTGATGGATGTTGTGATGGCCTACGCCGCTGACCTTGCGATGAACGTGTCTCCGTCATCAATGTCGGTGATGAAGCGTCAGGTGTATGGCGACTACGACAAGGATGTCTCCACTGCCAGCCTCGATGCTCTGAAACTGATGGGTCAGTCGTTCACGCGGCCCGACTTCAAAGAGGGCGTTGTGAGTTATCTGCAGAAACGACAGGCACAATTCCCGCCTGTCGACCCCTCCGCCTAGTCCCGAAGAGGGAATCAGGCGGGGTGTCCTCCCGCATGGCTCGTAGGCTTGAGAACTGTGACCCAGTCAGGTAGCCCCATTTCCGCAGCCGACGTAGCCAAAGTGGCTCACCTCGCGCGACTCGATATTGACGACGCCCAGGTGGTGCACTTCACCGAGCAATTAGCCAAAGTGATGGGCCATTTCGGTGACATCGATGCCCTCGATCTCTCTGGAGTCGAGCCAATGACCCAGCCCTATCCGTTGGTGAATGTGATGCGCGAAGACGTTGAGATGCCCACGCTCAGTACCGATGAAGTTTTGGCTTCAGCACCTGCCACTGAAGAGCGCCGATTCCGTGTTCCACCCATCGTGGGAACAGAGGGCTGATCATGGCAACAATCCCCACCACCGCATCAGAGATCGCTGCAGCAGTTGCATCGGGCGCATTGACTGCTCGAGAAGTACTGGAAGCACACCTTGCGCGTATCGAAGAACGCGAAGCAGATATTCACGCATTCAATTTGGTGACTGCAGATGCAGCACGTGCACAAGCCGATGCAATTGATGCAGACATCGCTGCGGGTCGCCCCGTAGGTCCTCTTGCTGGTGTTCCGATCGCAATTAAAGACAACATGTGTACGCATGGCATTGAGACGACATGCTCGTCCAAAATTCTTGAAGGCTGGAAGCCGCCCTACGACGCAACAGTGGTGACACGTTTGCGTGCTGCTGGTGCAGTGATGGTGGGCAAGACAAACCTCGACGAATTTGCAATGGGTTCCAGTACCGAGAACTCTGCCTTCGGTACAACGCGTAATCCTCTTGACACGTCACGTGTTCCTGGTGGTTCGAGCGGTGGTAGTGCAGCGGCTGTTGCTGCAGGTTTCTCACCTGTGAGTCTTGGCTCTGACACAGGCGGCAGTATTCGCCAGCCCGCTGCGCTGTGTGGCGTTGTCGGTGTGAAGCCGACGTATGGACTCGTAAGCCGTTATGGCCTAGTTGCATACGCCAGCTCGCTTGATCAGATTGGTCCGTTCGCGACGACAGTGTCTGATGCCGCATTGATCACTGAAGTGATCGCCGGCCATGACGTGATGGACTCCACATCAATTCCGCAAGAAGCACCATCTTTGGTGGGTGCGGTGTCCGAGGGCGTCGCCGGCATGCGTATTGGTCGCGTTGTTGATCTTCCTGGTGGTGCAGAACCTGAAGTCTCTGCTCGTCTTGACGCAGCATTTGCAGCACTTGCAGCTGCCGGAGCAACGATTGTTGATGTCACTTTGCCCAGCCTTGGGTACGCACTCACGGCGTACTACCTCATTGCTCCTGCAGAGGCGAGCAGCAACCTTGCTCGCTTTGATGGTGTGCGCTACGGATTGCGTGTGAACGCTGTGGACACAAATGCGATGTACGGAGCAACTCGCGCAGCAGGTTTCGGCGATGAAGTGAAGCGACGCATCATGTTGGGCACCTATGCATTGTCAGCTGGTTACTACGACGCGTATTACGGCAAAGCATTGAAGGTGCGCCGTCTCATCGCGCAAGACTTCGACAAGGCATATGAATCAGTCGACACGATCTTGATGCCAACCTCGCCTTTGGTTGCGTTCAAGTTTGGCGAAAAGGCCGATGATCCAATGTCGATGTACTTGTGCGACATCTACACAATCCCTACCAACCTTGCGGGACACCCTGCAATGAGTATTCCATTCGGAACCGGTGCGCATGGTTTGCCAGTCGGTATTCAGGTGTTAGCACCAGCGTTAGGCGAAGTAGCAATGTTCCGCGTTGGTGGAGCACTCGAGGCAGCAGCAGGAGGCGCACAATGAGCGACAGTCCACTTAGTTCCATCGTTGCAACGCCAGAGCAGATGCTGCCCGGCGGTTGGGAGATGGTTGTTGGCCTTGAGGTGCACGTTGAACTTGCAACGGCCACAAAGTTGTTCAGTGGTTCACCGAACCGTTTTGGTGATGAACCCAATATCAACATTGACCCTGTCACGCTTGGTTTGCCTGGTGCATTGCCAGTGTTGAACAAGAAAGCGGTTGAGCTTGCAATGCGCATCGGCCTTGCACTTAATTGCCGTATTCAAAAATGCATCTTCCACCGCAAGAACTACTTCTATCCCGATCAGCCAAAGGCGTACCAAATCAGTCAGTACGACTTGCCTCTGAATGCAGACGGACACTTGGAACTGCCCAGTGGTGTTGTCATTGGTGTCGAGCGCGCGCATCTTGAAGAAGACACAGGGAAGAGCACGCACGTCGGTGGTGCAACAGGACGTATTCACGGCAGTGATTACTCACTGATGGACTTCAACCGTGCCGGTGTTCCTCTGGTGGAAATCGTGTCGCGTCCCGACATGCGCACCAGCGAACAAGCACGCGAATACGTTTCAGAGTTGCGTTCAATTCTTGAAGCCATTGGTGCGTCTGACGCGAAAATGGAAGAAGGCTCGATGCGTTGCGATGCAAACGTGTCGGTACACAAACCAGGTACTCCCTTCGGAACGCGCTGTGAAATCAAGAACGTGAACTCCATTCGTGCGCTTGGCCGTGCGATTGATTACGAGGCACGTCGTCAGATTGACATCATAGATTCAGGTGGAGTCATTCGCCAAGAGACACGTCACTGGGATGATGCAGAAGGTCGTACGCATACATTGCGCACGAAAGAAGATGCTGATGATTACAGATATTTCCCTGAGCCAGACCTTGTCACGGTAGATCCATCACAAGAATGGATTGAAGAAGTGCGCGCAGCACTGCCCCCTTTGCCTGCAGCTCGTCGGGCCATGTTGCACGAACTCACTGGGTACGACGCTCGCAGTGAAGCAGTTGTTGTTGCCGTTGAGCGTGGTCAGCATGAGTACGTCAAAGCTGTTATTGATGCAGGTGGAGATCCTGTGAAGGCTCTTATCTATGTCACGCAGGCATTCGCCGAAGCAGGTGCATCGCCGGCTGTTCCCGCGGCAGATATTGCAGCTCTCACGATTCTCGAGCGCGACAACAAGTTGTCGGCGACTCAGGCAAAGACAGTGCTCGCGGAAATTGTTGCCAACGGTGGTGGCGACGCCGCTGCGATTGCTGCTGCAAAGGGCTTTGAAGCGATGGATACGTCTGCTGTTGAAGCCATGGTCGATGAAGCCATTGCTGCAGACCCCGATGCATGGGCGAAATACTGCGCTGGAGAAGAAAAAGCTGCCGGCGCCATCGTGGGCCGCATCATGAAAGCCAGCAAGGGCAAGGCGGACGGCAAGGTCGTTTCCGCCATCATGCAATCCCGCCGCGGGTAGAGCACTCAGTAATTAGCACTCAAGAGAAGGGGCGTACTCTTCGCGTATGGACTTCGCCGTACCGCAAGAGATTCAGGACACCCTCAACAAGATTGATGCGTTCATCGATGCAGAAATCAAGCCATTGCAGGCTCAGGACGATAACGAGCGATTCTTTGATCATCGTCGCGAATGGTCACGAACCGACTTTGAAAATGACGGCGTTCCCACGGCTGATTGGGAAGCGTTGTTACGCGAGATGCGTGCACGTGCAGACAAAGCTGGTTGGTTGCGACTTGCACTGCCTGAAGAGTTCGGTGGCAAGAGTGCAAGCAATCTCACGATGGCAATTATTCGCGAACATCTCGCGAGCAAAGGTCTTGGACTTCATAACGACTTACAAAATGAGAGCAGCATTGTGGGTAATTTCCCGACAGTTCTGATGATGCGTGATTTCGGTACCGAAGAACAGAAGAAGAATTGGATGCCTGGTTTCCTCAATGGAACAAAGCGCCTCGCGTTTGGTCTGACAGAACCTGATCACGGCAGTGATGCCACGAATTTAGAAACCACCGCATATCGCGATGGCGACGAGTGGGTCATCAATGGCATGAAGCGCTGGAACAGTGGTTTGCACCACGCCACGCACGACATCATCTTTGCTCGCACCAGCGGCAACAAGGGTGACGCAAAGGGAATCACCGCGTTCCTTGTGCCCACTGATGCACCTGGTTTCAAAGTGGAGTTCTTCTGGTGGACATTCAACATGCCCACCGATCATGCAGAGGTCAGCCTGACTGATGTTCGTGTTGGCGCCGATGCAGTGTTCGGTCCACTTGAAGAAGGTCTTGCTCTTGCACAACATTTTGTTCATGAGAATCGCATTCGTCAGGCAGCAAGTTCATTAGGCGCCGCGCAGTTCTGTATCGATGAAGCAGTGAAGTATTCAAACGAACGCATCACGTGGGGCAAGAAACTCAGTACGAATCAGGGCATTCAATTCCCATTAGTGGAGCTTCATACCGAAGCCGCAATGTTGCGCCAGATGATTCGATACACCGCATGGATGCTTGATCACAAACATCACATGGAGGTCACTCACCTTGTAGCGATGTGTAACTACCGCGCGAACCGACTTGCGTGTGATGCCGCGGACCGCGCGATGCAGACATGTGGTGGGGTGGGGTACAGCCGCCATATGCCGTTTGAGCACATCTATCGACATCACCGTCGTTACCGAATTACGGAAGGCTCCGAAGAGATTCAGATGCGCAAGGTTGCGAGCAATCTCTTTGGTTTCGGTGGATCTAAAGATCGTCGATAGGACTACGACGGCTGGAAAGCCAGTACGCGTCCGTTCACGATGACTCCGACTGTTGATCCCACGTCGGGAAGAAGTCGTGCGTGTAGTCGAACTGTTGCGACAACTCCATCAGAGAACTGAACTTCAACTGTGCCGTCATGGCCGAAGTAACGAGTTGCAGTCACTTCGCCGACAACAGTTGCTTCGGCACTATCTGCGGCAACAATCTCAAACTGCTCAGGACGAATCAGAATTGTCGCTGGTCCTGGTTGATGTGGTTGTAGCAACCCAATCTGTCCAAATCGTGACTGAACGGATTCGCTGTCTCCCAAGACCGACCCTTCGAAGGGAACAGTCTCACCGATGAAATGCGCAACTTCAGTTGACTGCGGTGTTCGGTACACACTGACAGGGTCTGATTTCTGGGCGATGCGGCCGTTGAGAAGAACCGCAACAGAGTCAGCAATAGATAGCGCCTCGTCTTGGTCGTGGGTCACCCAGATAGCGGTTGCCGAAGCTGCTCGAAGAATGTCGACGACTTGATCTCGCAATGACTCACGAAGGCCCGCGTCGAGTGCGGAGAAGGGTTCATCGAGAAGAACCAAAGTGGGCTGTGTCGCTAGAGCACGTGCAAGTGCAACGCGTTGTTGCATGCCGCCTGATAACTCAGAAGGTCGGACGTTGCCAGATTGTGGGAGCCCCACGAGTTCAAGCATCTCTGCAACGCGATTCTTCACAGCAGGAGAGCGTCGCTTCTTCAGTCCAAATGCCACGTTTTCTGCAACGGTGAGATGAGGAAAGAGCGCGCCTTCTTGTGGAACAAGTGCGACACCTCGCTCATGGGCCGGAACCCATGTCTTTTCGTCGGCAACGACAACATCATCGATACGCACTGTGCCGTGCTGAGGGCGTTCAAGTCCGGCAATGATGCGAAGGAGTGTGGTCTTGCCTCCACCAGAAGGTCCGAGCAGTGCTGTGATGCTTCCGTGTTGCACCTGCAGATTGATGTCATGCAATACGCGAGTGTCAGCGAAGTAATGGGAGACGTTGTTCAGTTCAAGAGCAGGAGAGTCACTCATGAAGACGCATCTTTCATAACGGACAGTGTGCCAAGAAGTGCAGTGGGAAGTGCAGCAAGTATCAGCATTGCGATTGCGTAGGGGCCCACTGAGGCATAGTCAGAAATCGTACTGAAGTCCCAGATCTTGGTGGAGAGTGTGTCCATGCCAGTGGGTCTCAAGAGGAGTGTGACGGGCAGTTCTTTCACTGCAGCCAGCATGGAAAGTGCAGAGCCGGCCAGGATTCCGGGCATTGCAATGGGAAGTGCGACGCGGAGCAATGTGGAGATCTTTCCTACTCCCAAACTGTGCGCAACCTCTTCAAGTGAAACGGGAGTCTTTTCAAAGGCAGCACGTAAGGAAGCAACCATTACAGGCAAGAAGATGATGACTTGCCCAAAGATAAGAAGTGGAAATTCCTGATACCACGGCCGTGCGACTCGAATTCCCACGTACACAACCGAGATCGCAACAACGATTCCGGGAAGTGCATGAGTGATGTAGGTCAACCGTTCAGGAATGTTGGCGAGACGCCCTGTGAGGCGAACTGCACTCCATGCAACGGGGATGGCTAACAGCAACGTCACAATTGCAGTGACACTGCCATTCAAGAAGGACTGTCCTGTTGCGCTCCACACGGAACCCCAGTCAATGGAACGCGTCGAGCTGCGTCCGAGCCACGAAGCGATGTTGGCAACCGGAATGACTACACCAGGGATAACGATGGCAAGCGTTCCTACTGATGTGAGCAGCGCGAGCGGCCATGATGTATTTCGACGACGACGTCGAGCCGTTGTTGCTTTCTTTGCGGAATCATCGCGTCCGCGTGAGATGGATTCGGCGTACGTTAATGCAAGTGCCGCGAGGATCAAAACGATGGAGAGTGATGCTGCGCGCGTTGGGTTAAAGCCCGCACGGTATGCCCCATAAATCACCCATGTGAACACTTCATGGCGCATTGCGGCGACTGCACCGAAGTCGCTAAAGGCATAGAGAGCAACGAGGAGTGATCCCGACGTAATGGAGCGACGTAGTTGTGGCAACACCACTTCACCAAAAATCTGAAACGAAGAACGTCCCATCGTGCGGGCAATGTCTTCATGGACTGGGTCGAGTCTGCTCATTGCTGCAGACACGGGGAGCATGACATACGGATAACACGCAAACGTCAGAACGATGAATGAACCAATGAAGCCCGAAATCTCTGGCTTCCAGGAAATCCATGCAAAAGCAGACAGGTAGGAGGGGATCGCGAGTGGAAGTGAGAAAACGATTGTGAGAATCAGTCGCCCTCGTACTCCAGACAACGTAATCACCCACGCCGTAAAGGTTCCGATAATGGCACTCATCAATGTCACCGCAGCGACAAGAACTGTGCTGCGAATAATCAGAGTAAGTGTTCGCTCTTGGAATACCTCATCGAGAAATGGTTGTATGCCCTGAGAGAGCGATTGCGTAACGAGGTACCAGAGTGGGACAAGAGAAATGAAAGCAGCGACAAACGCGAGACCCAAAGGGATCAGTGAGGCTCGCGTTTGTCGCATGTTTTGTGTTCGTTTTGGCCACTCACTTCGTGAGCAAGCCAACCTTCTGCAGCAACTCTTGTGTCACGTCGACTGACTTCAGGTCGGAGAGGTCAATGGAGGGTGCATTGAGTTCAGAGAAGACTGGTAAGCCTTCTGCTTGAGAAGCACCCTTTGTCAAGACGTACTCCCATGTTCTTGTTCTGAAGTACTCGGCCGCTGTTTCGCTCTGTAAGAAGTCAATGAACTTCTGAGCAGCATTCGAGTGCTTGGCTGAGGAAAGAATTCCTGCACCTGAGATGTTCACCAATCCGCCAACATCGCCAGCTGCCATGTACTGGTTCTTTGCCTTCACGGCGGAAGCACCTTCGGCAGCGATCTTTTCAAGCAAGTAGTAATGGTTGACAAGTCCAAGGCTTACTTCGCCTTCATTGACTGCATCTCGTACAGCACTGTTCTTCTCAAATGCCACAGGCTTGTTCTTCGCAAATGCTGTCAGCCACTTCTCCGCTGCTTCTTCACCGCGAAGAACTCGCAGTGCAGTCACGAACGATTGCCATGAAGCATTGGTTGGAGCGAATCCGATCTTGCCCGACCACTGCGAATCAAGAAGTCCATCAATGGTGCTGGGTGGAGTGGGAGCGAGTGATGGGTTGTAGACAACAACACGGACACGTCCGGTAATGCCCACCCACTTGCCACTCTTGGCGGAGTACTTCGAATCAACAGTGGACAGAGTCTGCTCGGGAAGTGCAGCAAACATGTTCTCCACGGCGCCGAGCGCGCCTGCATCTTGTGAGTAGAAGACATCGGCAGGACTGGACGAACCCTCAGTCATCAAGAGAGCTGCCATCTCTCCGCTGTCGCCATAGCGAGCATCGACCGTGATGCCAGTCTCGGTTGTGAAAGCAGTGAAGAGGTCTTTCACAAGTTCTTCACTACGACCGGAGTAAACGGTGAGCTTGGTATCAGCCGCCTGTTCTGTGGTGTCTGAACTTGAACTGGAACTGCCACAGGCAGAGGTGATGAGAATGAGCGCTGTGACCGCTGCAATTTTCTTCTGAAGAGATTTCATGAGTGCCTCCGTGTGTTAGGTCTTCCTAACAACCTTGATGATAGGTGCACCTAACAACGATTGCAACCCCCGATTCTCCATGGGCGACTTGACCTCGGGAGTACCGTTGCTCTTATGTCCTTTTCTGACGGCACCCCCATCGACATCAAACCCCGCAGCCGCGACGTCACAGACGGCAACCAGAAGGCCGCAGCCCGAGCAATGCTGCGAGCAGTGGGCCTCACTGATGATGACTGGCAAAAGCCTCAGATTGGTTTGGCAAACGCATGGAATGAAGTGACGCCATGCAACATGACGTTGCGTCGACTCGCGGATAAAGCCAAGGAAGGCGTCCGCACTGCCGGAGGCATTGCGCTGGAGTTCGGCACCATCACCGTTTCGGACGGCATCAGTATGGGGCACGAAGGTATGCGTGCTTCTCTTGTTTCTCGCGAAGTGATCACTGACTCTGTTGAAACAGTGATTCACGGCGAACGCTTCGACGGCTTCATCGGATTCGCTGGATGCGACAAGAGCATCCCGGCCATGTTGATGGCAGCTGCTCGACTCAACCTCTCCAGTGTTTTTGTGTATAACGGATCAACGATGCCTGGTCATCACGATGGGGCAAACATTGACATCACCACAGTCTTTGAGGCAATTGGCGCAGTTGCTGCTGGAACAATGACTCAAGAAGAGTTGACGGAGATTGAAAAGTCTGCATGCCCTGGCGAAGGTGCATGTGGCGGCATGTTCACAGCGAACACGATGTCGTCAATCGCTGAAGCACTCGGCATGAGTCTTCCTGGTTCGGCGTCTGCGCCTGCAGTTGATAAATCACGTGAAGATGATGCGCGTCGCGCTGGTGCAGCTGTTGTCAACTTGTTGCGCCTCGGTATTCGTCCGCGCGACATCATGACGAAAAAAGCATTTGAGAATGCAATTGCAATCTTGAGTGCACTCGGCGGAAGCACAAACGCAGTGCTCCACTTGTTGGCGATTGCGCATGAAGCAGGTGTCGATTTGGAGTTGGAAGACTTCAACCGCATCGCTGACAAAGTGCCGCACATTGCAGACACAAAGCCAGGCGGCAAGTACCACATGACAGACATTCACCGCATTGGTGGAGTTCCTGTTGTGTTGAAGCACCTTCTTGATGCAGGTCTTTTGCACGGCGACGTCATGACATGTACTGGCAAGACGATGGCTGAGAATCTGGCCGACATCAATCCACCTCAACCAGACGGTGACGTGGTGCATCCGCTCAGCAATCCGATTCACACCGAAGGTGGCATCAACATTCTTACTGGTTCACTTGCGCCAAACGGAAGTGTGGTGAAGGTTGCTGGTCTCACAAAAGATCAGTTGCAGTTCGAAGGTCCTGCACGAGTCTTTGATGGTGAAGACGGCGCAATGGACGCAATTATGACCGGTGAGATCAAGCACGGTGACGTGATTGTGATTCGGTATGAAGGCCCGAAGGGCGGACCTGGCATGCGTGAGATGTTGGCAGTCACTGCCGCATTGAAGGGTGCAGGCTTAGGTGCCACAGTTGCTCTCATTACTGACGGTCGATTCTCGGGCGGTACGTGGGGCTTCTGCATTGGTCACGTTGCTCCAGAAGCTGTTGATGGTGGACCGATTGCGTTCGTGAACGAAGGCGACATCATCCGAATCGATGTGCCCACGAAGTCTCTTGACCTTCTCGTTGATGCTGCTGAGTTGGAAAAGCGCAAGGTTGGCTGGAAGCCAAACCCACCGCGTTACACAACTGGAGTACTCGCAAAGTTCGCGATGCTGGTGCAAGGTGCCGACAAGGGCGCCATTACAAACCCGTCTGCATAAATAGTCGGCTGCTGGCCGGCCCTACTGAAGAAAATCCAAGCTGGATAAGGGTTTCAAACCCTGTTGCACCCCTTTGTCAAGATGCGAATCCAATGTCTGATTCTTCCTCCATTACTGCTGTCAATAATCCCGCTGGGCTACCTGAGAAGTTCACTTTCGAGATCTCCCATGAGGAGGCAAAGAACATTTTGGAGTTGGCGGTTCGCTACGCACCAGACCCTTGGATGGGTTTCCGATTCCAGCTGCAGTTCGGTGACACGACTCGTCGGTGGGTGATGCGGGAGCAGAACATCACAGGGTTTCGTGAATTCGAGCGAGATGGTGGACCGAGAGAGGGCTATCTCACTCTTCCCATCAACGTGTTGGAATTCGTCACCAATGTTTTCCCTGAAGTTTTTCCCACTGTTGTCCGTGTTGATTTCAAAAAAGGGAAAATTGAGCTTGCCAATGGTTTGCTCAATGTTGAATTAGATCTTCCAGAGCAAGACATCGCACCCATTGATCTTTCCTTCGCAGCTATTTCCTACATCACAGTTGATGTCGCCGAACTTCAACAGTTGGGCCACTCCCATCTGATGTTTCCCGTGACAATTGATTTTGACCACCAGGAGGAACCACTTCCGTTCGTTGACTTTTCTTTTGCAGACGGATTGCTGATTGCAAAGCGCGATTGGTCAAGTTTCGGAGGTCCTACGATTTCAGTCTCGATCATTGCAGAGGGCGCAACTCCGAGAACTTTCTCCTCGTACCCCAGTGCACTCCCGCGTGAACTGTTTTATTCAGATACATATGGAAATGAATCAGTGAAGTTGTGTTTTTCTGATGAGACCCCAAATATTGCCTTTCTTGACGGCATTCATTGGGGAGTGCGCATTGAATTAGGCAATGAAACCGTGCATCAATATCGCAGTGCGTTGGTGCACACTCTGTCTGAGAATGAGATTGATGTTGACAAAGATGAGCGCATCGGGTGGAGCCCGATTGTGAATTGTCATTTCGAGGGGACCGATGTTGCGGTGGAAATCGTGAAGGGACTCGATGGGCAGCCGGATTACTTCCGTCTCTCCACAGTCGTTCTTCCCGGTTCTCCGTGGAACTTGGAGATTGCATCGGAAATCAATGGTTGGAACAACCAATGGACAAACGTGAAGTTGGTCCGTCATGAATCTGACCTTGTTGCAATACGTGATGTTGTGGCAGAAGAGATGCAGTTCACACCAGAAGCTGTCGTTGATCTGGTGATGAAATCAAAAGTTGTTGCAGAGGTTGTCGGTGTTTTTCTCTAGCAATCGTCTACAGAGATCGTCGTCAGATATTTTGTTGACTTCGTCGCTAAATAAGGTTGCATTGACTTTTAATTGATGATTAAATACTCGTCCCCCGCGAAAGCCCCTCACCACAGAAAGGAATGTTGATGCGAATAATTCGGCAAAAACGAATGTCCAAGAACTAAGCCTCGGCCTGACATTTCCGAGATTCAGTTTTCGGACTTTCTTTTACTACCAAACCGAATTCCCTACACAAGGAGCATCAGCATGTCCTATTCGTCTTCCCCATTTGGCGACGGTTTCGAACCGTTTGACCCCTCTCAGAGCATCGAGGAAATCGAGAAAGTAGTTCTCGACCTCGAACCAAAGATCCGCGATCTGAACCGTCACATGATTGATGTGCTCGGTGCTTGTCCTGAGAACGAGACCGGTAATTGGGCATATCTGGCTCGCACAGAGTCGGGCGAGTTCGTCATCGGCTTTGAGCAGGTCTCCATCAAGTCTGGGCTGAAGTTGTCTAATCGTTTCCTCGACGTCTATCGCATCCTTGATGACATTGATGTAGCAGCTCCAACATCGAGCCAGTACCAGCCCGACCTCGGGCCGAGCATTGTTGGCGATGCAGCGACATTGCGTTTCGTTCCTTCTACCCATGTTCGTGTGGTGCGCAAGTAATGATCCCCGATTTTGAAGCAAATTGTTCCGATTGGCGCATCCGTATTTCACTGCGTGAAATCTTGGAAGTGCATCTCACTCTCAGTGCAATAAATCAGAAGATGCGTCCGAACCATGTGGTGTGGTTGACGAAGGGAGAGAACGGGAAGCGCTTGTGGATTATCCGTGATCGCTCAATCCTTTCCTGGGTGACAGCTGACGGCGAATCAACCGATCCAGCATTTGCACTACCTATTCCGGAACTGTTCCTTGATCAGCTCATGGAGATGATTGCTGGAGGAGATGGAATTGATCTCTTCTGCAATGAGGTAGAGGGCACAATCGTTGCGCGGTCGGACAATGGTTCGTATCTCTCCATTGATCATCCTCAGAACGTGGAGTTCAGGCGTCAGGATCTCCCATATCTCGGAAATCCTCATCGCGATGAAAGCACTCCTGCTATTGCAACTGTCGGAATGCTCGACATCGTTCAATTTGCGAAGTTTTTGTTCAAGTTTCCGAGTGGCGTCGATTGGCCACCCAATGACGTAATGCCATTTGTGGCGGTGGCACTGGATAAGGACACGTTGGCATGGACGATGGACTGGCGTCGTCAAGACTCCTGTCGCTTTACGGGTTCTGTACCGGCAAGCACCGTGGGAGCCATCACAGCCACGTTCTATCCGTACCAGTTGGCGGCAGTGTTGCTGACAAAAGATCGTGATGGCGATGCACGCATCTTTATCGATGGTGAGAATGCAGAGTACGCATACTTCGTTGGAGACGATTGGGGTATTCGTATCTTGTTGGATGCTGAGTATCTGGCACGTTGGAACCACAAAGTGGTGCGTGAACTCAAGAACGTTGGTGTGGAAGTAGACAACTGGAAGTCTCAGCAGATTCCATCGTTTATGACGTTCACTCTGAATCAGAGCGATCCGTGTTACGTCTCACTGCATGAGTCGGATGATTTGTCAGTGACTGTGCGTCTGACGGCAATCTTGTCGGATGATGTTCCAGAATCTCTGGCGGTCTATGGCGAGATCAACAAGCTGAATGACGCCTTGGTGGGTGCACGAGTGTCATTGCGTGACGATGAGGTGCGTCTTGTTGTGGAGTTCCCGGCTGAGGGAATCACCAACATGGCAGCGCACTTACTGACATTCACAAAAGCGTTGGCTTGGTGCAAGGACATACACACCTTCTTGCCGTTATTCGCTGAATAACGGATACCAGTCTGTGACCTGATGGCGATGGCTGCCTGACGGCAACGAAGTGATTTACTTCGTTGTTGAACGGCGAGCCATCAGGCCACGCCAACCGAGCATCGTTGTCCCCAAGAACACGGTTGCAACAATCACAAACGCAGTTGCAGTTCCGCGAGATCTAACTGAGATGCTTGATGTCAAGAATGTGATTAATGTTTGGTTAGCAGCAGGCAAGCCCAATGCGGTTTTGTCTCCATAAATGAAAAGGTTTACCTGGGATTTGATATGCCGTTTGGTCGCAAAAATGAAGATGAAGATTTGCTGAAGGTGCAAGAACGCGCAGAGCGGGATCGACTGAAGTCTGAGGCAAAAGAAAGAAAATCTGCTGAACGTGTTGAAAAAGCCAAGCAGAAAGCTTCTGAAGCAGAGGCTCGTGAAGTGGCGGAACGCCTACGTAAGCAACGTGAAATTGAGCAGTATGGCCGACTTGTGATTGAACAGGATTGTGGAACTAAATGTGTTCGGATTTATGACAAAGGATTTGTAAGAGTGTCTGGCATCTTTCTAAAAGATCGTGCGATTTTTGAGAGATTAAATGCAATTTCAAGTTCAGCAGAAGTCGCTAAGAAGACCGGATTGGGACGCACCCTCATGGCTGGGGTCACTTTGGGAGTTAATCTCACGACCACTTCAAATCAGCGAGGAGACTTATATCTAACTATTTCAACTGATCGTGAGACTCATCTGATTCATATTTCGCCCCCAACCGAACGGGATATTAAGGCCATGCATAAGTTGGCAACAGCGGGGCAAGGTGTGCTGGACATGCTCGAAAGAAGCCGAATCCCAATTGCTCGTGCAGAGAGTTCCCTAGAGGTCGCTCAGGCTTCTGTTCCTATGAATCAGAATTCTCTCGCAGACGAGTTAATGAAATTGGTAGCCCTTCGTGACGCTGGGGAACTCACAGAAGAGGAATTTCTTTCAATGAAGAGAAGGCTGATTTCTTAAGTAGGCCTCTGTTCCCATTTTTTGGTGTCTACTTCGCTGTTGAACGGCGAGCCATCAGGCCACGCCAAGCGAGCATCGTTGTCCCCAAGAACACGGTTGCAACAATCACAAATGCCGTTGCAGTTCCACGATCGAATGCGAAGCGTCGCAAGATCATGCCGATGGCCACGGTGAACAGAACGACAGTGACACCATCGACGACTGTTGATTCATCTTTCTTTGTCGCACGCAGTAACACTCGCGAGAGTGTGGTGGCGATGAGGAAAGGTGCGGCTACAAACAAAACCCCGGAGATTCCGTTATCTGTTTCGTGATTGTTGGTGCCGATGATGGCCATGGCCAACACGCACACCCAGTCAAAAGCAAGACTGCGAAGCGCAACGCGATTCATGGCTGAATCAGGCTGGATCGTCGTAGTACTCACGACCAAGATGTGTGATCTGGTCTTCGTTCATGATCCAACGAAGCGTGTTGTGCAACTTCTCGAGCTGAACGAACAAGTCGTGTTCTGCATGAAGACCAGGTGCAACCTGTGGGCTCTTGTAATAGAACGACAACCATTCCTGGATGCCGCCGAGACCCGCACGTTGTGCAAGGTCGGAGTAGAGAATGAGGTCAAGTGCAAGAGGTGCAGCAAGGATGCTGTCACGGCAGAGGAAGTCGACTTTGATCTGCATGGGGTAACCCATCCAGCCGAAGATGTCGATGTTGTCCCAACCCTCTTTGTTATCTCCACGTGGTGGGTAGTAGTTGATGCTGACCTTGTGGAAGACGTTGCCGTAGAGATCAGGGTTGTTGGCGGGGTCAAGGATGTCCTCGAGAACGCCAAGCTTTGACTCTTCTTTTGTCTTGAAGTTTTCTGGAGCATCAAGAACTTCACCGTCACGGTTACCCAAGATGTTGGTGGAGTACCAACCAGCAAGACCCAATTGACGAGCCTTCAACATTGGTGCAAGAACTGTCTTCATCAGGGTCTGGCCTGTCTTGAAGTCCTTGCCGGAGATTGCAACACCCTTTTCAGTGGCCATGTCGCGAAGGAATGGCATGTCCACCGCAAGGTTGGGGGAGCCGTTTGCGAAGGGTACGCCTTCAAGAATTGCTGCGTATGCATAGAGCATTGATGGTGCAACGACATCTGAGTTGGCATCAATGGCCTTCTCGAAAGCTTCGACTGTCTCGTGCTCGGCACCTGGCTCGATGAAGATCTCAGTGCTTGCACACCAAATCATCACGACGCGATCAACCTTCTTCTCATCACGGAAGCGGTTGATGTCGGCACGGATGCCTTCCAACATTGCGCGCTTACTTGTGGTGGCCATGATGTGCTCGCCATCAAGGTTGCGCGCATACTTGCGCTCGAAGGCTGCCTTCATCGGGCGAATCTCTCGAAGCACGTCAGAGATTGCTTCGATGTGCTTGCCCTGCTCGAGCACGCCAGCGCGAGAGGCTGCAACGTACGCATCGTCGGGGAACACGTCCCATGCGCCCCAGACAATGTCTTCGAGGCGAGCAAGGGGAACGAAGTCCTTGACGAGAGGGTTGCGCTTTTCGGTGCGCTTGCCCAGACGGATGGTGCCCATCTGGGTCATGGAGCCAATAGGTTGGCCCTGTCCACGCTTTGCGAGTTCAACGCCAGCGATGAGGGTGGATGCCACTGCGCCAAGGCCAACGGTGAGAACACCGAGCTTTCCATCGGCGGGGGCAATAGTGCGGGTTTCAGACATGGCTCCCACGCTAGTTGGGCTAGTACGGGGTAGAGGCGATGAACTCGTTAATGATGGCTGTGAGCTCGGGTCCCTTGTCCTCTTGAACGAAGTGTCCACCGTTGATAATCGTCGTATGGGGCTGATTTTGTGCTCCAGGGACGCTTCTTTGGAAGATTCGGTGTCCACCGGCAGTGACGGGATCTCCATCACTAAATGCGGTGAGGAGTGGCTTGGTCCACGCTTCAAGAACCTTCCAGGCTTCGCGGTTTGCAGCTGATGTGGGGTTTTCGGGGCCAGTCGGAACGAGGGACGGCAAGATGCGAGTGCCCGCAGTGAATTCATCACTGGGGAAGGGGGCGTCGTAAGCAGCAACAATCTCTGCACCCAATGGCTTGGAGTTCGATGATGCTTCAATCATGCGGCCGATGTGCCACTCGGGAGAGGTCTGGCTGAATTTCTGCCACTTCATGAATGCCTCTGTGGGCTGTCGGTCGCCAGTGGGGAGGCCGGTGTTCGAGACAACAATGCGACGGAAGCGATCAGGGAATGCGGTCACAACACGCAGTCCAATGAGACCACCCCAGTCCTGTCCGAAGAACGTCATGTTGGTGAAGTCGTTCTTCACTAACCATTCCGACATCCAGGCGACAATGCGCTCGTATGTGTAGTCGCTCATTTGCGTTGGCTTATCGCTGCGACCAAAACCGATGAGGTCGGGAACAATCACGCGATGTCCTGCGTCAATGAGGCCAGGAATCATTGTGCGATAGAGGAAACCCCACGAAGGTTCGCCGTGCATGAGGAGAATCGTGTTGGCCGCATCGCGGGGACCTTCATCAATGTGATGAACGCGTAGTGAGACGCCACTTTCATCACCCGCAGAAACGTCTGTATATATAGGGCTATAGGGCCAATCGGGAAGATTGTTGAATCGGTCATCGGGTGTGCGAACGAACTTCATAGAACAAACCTAAACAACTTTTACTCACTCATCTGTGAGTGCATTGCGTTCACAAAACTAGACAATCTCCGCCTGTCGGCAATCGGGGAATAGTGATCTATTTTTTTGATAAATTAACGAGAGTCATTTGGAGCGTAGAGATGTGCGCCTTTGACAAAGTGTTCTAAGAAAGAAATAGAGTGATGAATAGTTCAACCGATGGCGGAAGCGAACAGGGTTTTGGACAACCTCAACCCGGATGGCCAACTCCACCAAGTGTTCAATCCTCGGGCAGCCCTGACTCCAGTAGCGCATTTGGTTTTGCAATTACCTCGATGGTTCTTGGAATCGTCTGGGTTTATTGGATTGGTTCAATTCTGGCGGTGGTCTTCGGTCATCTTGCATTGAAGCAGATGAAGCAAAGCAATAATTTTCGAGGGAAGGGATTCGCTATTGCGGGCGTAGCCCTCGGGTGGTCTTGGATCGGGATTCTGACCCTCATTGTTGTGCTTGCTGTAGTAGCTGTATCTACGGGCAGCTGATTCCAAAGTGAAGTCATCCTTGGTATCACGCTCTTCTTTTTCGGAGTAGCTGGGCTCCTCGCGGCGGGAGAAATAGAGGTGCCTGGCCTCTTCGGGCCTAGAGGAGAATCTCCAACCTGGGGAAATCCGTGAGAATTGGTCGTTTTTTCGCTTTTTGAGGCATTTTTTGCCCGAAAAGGCAATTCAATAGAGAGACGCCCAAGGATTCAGGAGACACCCGATGTCGGCCAAAGAGATACTCACTGGAGCTGAAGCGCTCATCCGTTCGCTTGAAATGGAAAACGTGGAGACCATGTTTGGTCTCCCTGGTGGCTGCATTCTTCCTGCGTATGACCCTTTGCTGAGATCCAGCATCCGCCACGTCCTCGTTCGTCATGAACAAGGTGCAGGTCACATGGCGCAGGGATACGCGCATGTCACCGGTCGCCCTGGTGTCGCCATGGTGACAAGTGGTCCTGCCGCAACGAACATGGTCACGCCATTGTGCGATGCATTCATGGACAGCATTCCGATGGTGTGCATCACTGGTCAAGTTGCGACTACTGCAATCGGCACCGATGCCTTTCAAGAGTGCGACACGATCGGCATTACCCGCAGCGTGACGAAGCACAACGAACTCATCATGCGTGCCGAAGACATTCCGATGGCAGTGCGTCAGGCTTTCCACATCGCAACAACCGGCCGTCCTGGTCCTGTGTTGCTCGATGTTCCTAAAGACATCCTCGTGAACACGATGGAATGGAATTGGCCAACAGACGAAGAAGTTCTTGCTGCACTGCCTGGTTATCGCACCGTCACAGAAGGCGACCCAAAGCAGATCAAAGCTGCAGCAAAGATGTTGTTGTCATCTGAGCGTCCTGTTCTCTACTTGGGTGGTGGCGTGTTGAAGGCACGTGCAGCAGAAGCAGTGAGAGAACTCGCTGAAATGTTGCAAGCACCTGTTGTCACAACATTGATGGCACGCGGTGCCTTCCCTGATAACCATCCATTGTGTTACGGCATGCCGGGTATGCACGGCAACGCAACTGCAATCACTGCAATGCAGAAGGCTGATCTTTTGTGTGCACTCGGTGCGCGTTTTGACGACCGCGTCACAGGAAAGGTCGCCGGCTTCGCTCCTGAAGCAAAGATCATTCACGTTGACATTGACCCAGCAGAACAAGGAAAAGTTCGCAAGCCAGATGTGCCGTTGACAGGCGATTGTCGCGTCATCGTTGAAGAAATCATTAAGTCCATTAAGGAATTACAGGCTGCAGGCACTGCACAAGTTGACATCACACCATGGCGTAGTCGTGTCAACGGATGGCGTGAACAGTTCCCACTTGTGTATGAACCATCAGAACCTGGAGCACGTTTGAAGCCACAGTTCTGCCTTGAGCGTTTGCGTGATCTTGCTCCAGAAGGAACCATCGTGTGCGCAGGCGTTGGTCAGCACCAGATGTGGACAAGCTTGTACTGGGAATTCAATGAGCCATACACATGGGTGAACTCCGGTGGTCTCGGAACAATGGGCTTTTCTGTACCTGCAGCAATTGGTGCAAAGGCTGGTCAACCAAGCAAAACCGTGTGGGCGATTGACGGCGACGGTTGTTTCCAGATGACTGCACAAGAACTTGTGACTGCAACCACTGAAGGCATTCACGTGAAGATTGCAATTCTCAACAACACGTACCTCGGCATGGTGCGTCAGTGGCAAGAGATGTTCTACGGAGAGCGTTACTCCGAAGTTGATTTGTCTGGTTGCCCTGACTTTGTGAAGTGGGCCGAAGCAATGGGTTGTGTCGGAATCCGTGTTGAGTCACCAGAAGAAATCGATGCAGCAATTGAACGCGCGAACAGCATCAATGACCGCAGTGTTGTGATTGAGTTCCGCGTTGAGGAATTCGAAAAGGTATTCCCCATGGTTCCTGCAGGCGCAGGGAATGATGATGTGCTTCTTCACCCGATGCAAGAAAGCCGTCGGGAGTTCCTCAAGTGAGCACACTGAACACGAATAATCCTTACGGCGATTCGCACAAGCATCACATCTTGTCGGTCATCGTGCAGAACCGTCCCGGTGTGCTTGCACGCGTGTCGGGTCTTTTCGCACGTCGCGGATACAACATCTATTCGCTCGCAGTCGCACCGTCGTACGATCCCGATTTCAGTCGCATCACCATGGTGGTCGACATCTCCGCAACACCACTCGAACAAATTGTGCAGCAGTTGTTCAAGCTCATCGATGTTGTTGAAATCACCGAACTTGATCCCCGCCATTCCGTCGAGCGCGAGATGCTCATGGCTTCCATTCAGGTGGAAGGGGATCGCCGTGCACAGGTCGTTGACCTCGCCGGCATATATGAGGCAAAGGTTCTGGACGTTGGGTCCGCCTCCCTCACAATTTCTCTTGACGACACGCCCGAAAAACTTGACGATTTTGAGGAATTGTTACGTGGATATGGCATCGTTGAGAGCCAAAGAACGGGCAGAGTCGCTTTGCCCAAGTTGGAACGCGAGGCACCAAAAGGTGTCACAAAGGGAAAGGCAAGCTGATGGCAGCAAAGATGTATTACGAAAAGGACGCTGATCCATCGATCATTCGTGGCCGCAAGGTCGCAATCATCGGTTATGGCTCACAGGGTCACGCTCATGCGCTCAACCTCAAGGAGAGCGGTGTACAGGTCGTCGTTGGTCTGCGTGAGGGTTCATCCTCTGCAGCAAAGGCAGAGGCCGCTGGTCTCACCGTCAAGAGCATCGCTGATGCAGCCAAGTGGGCAGACGTCATCATGATGACAATGCCTGACACTGAGCAGAAGGCCACATACAACGATCACATCAAGCGTTACATGAAGGCCGGTAAGGCTCTTGCGTTCGCACACGGATTCAACATTCGCTTCAAGCGCATTCGTCCGCCAAAGGGTGTCGACATCATCATGATCGCACCAAAGGGTCCAGGTCACTTGGTGCGTCGTACTTACACAGAAGGCGGCGGCGTTCCTTGCCTCATCGCTGTTGAGCAAGACGCAACCGGTAATGCAAAGGCACTCGCTTTGTCATACGCAGATGCAATCGGTGGCGCACGTTCAGGTGTGATCGAAACAACCTTCACCGAAGAGACCGAGACCGACTTGTTCGGTGAGCAGGCAGTGTTGTGCGGCGGCGTTGCAGCCCTCGTTCAGGCTGGCTTCGAAACTCTCACCGAGGCTGGTTACCAGCCAGAGATGGCGTACTTCGAGTGCTTGCACGAAGTGAAGCTCATCGTTGACCTCATGTACGAAGAGGGCATCACCGGAATGCGTTACAGCATTTCTGACACCGCTGAATACGGCGACGTCACACGTGGTCCTCGCGTCATCACACCAGCAACCAAGAAGTCGATGCAGAAGATTCTCAAGGAAATTCAGTCCGGCAAGTTTGCTCGTGAGTGGATTAAGGAATCAGAAGAAGGCCGTGCAAACTTCAATGCATTGCGTGAAGCTGGCGCCAAGCACCCCATCGAAGAAGTGGGCAAGCGCCTGCGCGGCATGATGCCGTGGTTGTCGGCAGGCAAGCAGTCAGTGTCGGAAGTTTCCGGCGGCTGATTTCGCTTCCTCTTCGCACAACGAAGACTTTCCAAAGGAGCGTCACCTTCGGGTGGCGCTCCTTTTGCTTTTCGCTCTCACCACCACCCTAAGAACACACACCAAAATTCGAACAGTCAAGGTCTGTCTATACTGAGCAAATGTTCACTCATCGCTCACGTGGTTTTCGCAAGGTACTCGCATGCTCTGCAGTCGTGTTTGCGCCATTTACTGCACAGGTCATGTCGTCTTCGGTGGTGCACGCTGCAGCCTGCGTCCCTAATGAGCGCGGTACCGATACAGAAACAATTTTGACCTTTCGCACGACGGGAACATGTCAATGGACGGTTCCATCGGGAGTGACCTCTGTGCGCGCCTTAATCGTTGCAGGTGGCGGTGGCGGAGGTTCCGACAACGGTGGCGGTGGCGGCGGCGGTGGCGTCATTCACGATCAGAACATCACGGTGACGCCTGGCGCTTCCATGAACATTGTTGTTGGTAATGGTGGTGCCGGTGCGGTGAACGCGTCATCTGTCGCATCCAATGGCGGTAACTCGAGTTTTGCCTCTTTGGTTGCGCGCGGCGGTGGCGGTGGCGGAAGCATTGACAATACTGCTGGCGCCGATGGCGGATCTGCAGGTGGACGAGCTGCGAACCGTTGGGGCGGGGCCCAAGGTGCAATCGCAACAACTTCTCCATCACAAGGAAACAACGGTGGCGCAAAACTCAACGGCGGTTTTGGCGGTGGCGGTGGCGGCGGCGCTTCCTCTGCAGGTGGTTCCGGCGGATCAAACGTGGGCGGCAACGGAGGAGATGGTTTCTCCAGCGACATTGATCTGAATTTTCAAGAACTGCTCGTCTTCGGTGGCGGCGGTGGTGGCGGCGGCGATAGCAACAATGCTGGAGATGGCGGTAGCGGTGGCGGTGGCGCAGGAAGCCGTCGAGGAGATGAAACTCCTACTGCGGGACTGAATGGACACGGCGGTGGCGGTGGCGGTGCTGGTGGAAGTGTGGCCGGTGGTCTTGGAGCACGCGGAGGCTCTGGTGTTGTCATTCTTCGATTTACACGCACCGTTTCCACCTATGCGGTGATCTATGAAGGATATAACGCAACTCTCACAGCTCCCGCTGGGCGTACGTTTACCGATGTTGCCTACGCCTCATATGGCACGCCGAGCGGAGCATATGGCTCGTATGCGGCGGGCGATTGTCACGAGTCGAACACACGAGCAATCTTGCTTCCGTTAGTGGTTGGCGAAAACTCGGTAACTATCAGTGCTGATAACGGAGTGTTTGGTGATCCCTGTGGAGGAACATACAAATGGCTCGCAGTATCTCTTACATTGTCAGCGTCATCAGTTGTCACCACTACAACAGCACCAGCAGTGTCTTCCACTATCACCACCACAACTGCACCACCGGCACTTGACATTGTTGTAGTTGCGCCATCAACATCAGTGGTTCCTGTCACGACTGTTCCTGTTGGTCAATCACAAATCCCGTTGGTTACTGGAACATCAAAATCATCACCGTCAACAAAGACGCCACTGCTCTCTGCAGCAACAACCACGACGACTGTGAAGCCTTCAGGCACAGTTGTGCCCAAAGCGCCGTCTGCTCCATCGGTTGTTGCAGGGTCTGCTGCTGTGAACGTTGGTGGGAAAACAGAAACTGCAACAGTTGAACGTGCGAATAACCAACTCGTTGTTTCTGTTGGCGCATTGAAAGCAGTTGTTGGTGGGTTGAACCCCGATGGTTCTCAGATGGCACTCGATGATGACGGCAACGTGCGATTAAACAGTGGTGACACGGTGCGCATCAAGCTCGCAGGTTTCAAGCCGGGAACCAAGATGGAAGCTTGGTTGTTCTCTACTCCGGTGTTGTTGGGTACATCCAAAGTCGGCGCGGATGGCGCAGTGACGGGATCGTTCACCATTCCGAAGAATGCACCAGAGGGTGCGCACCGTGTGGTGATCGTTGCTCAAACTATTGATGGCAAACCGGCGACGTTGGCTATTGGCATCAATGTGGGTGAGTGGGACTCTGGTCCTGGTGTTGCCGTCTGGCTCATTGTTTTGCCCATCGCATTAGCGGTCGTGGGTGGGCTGTTGTTACCTGCCCAACGTCGACGCCGCCGCGCAGCAGTGGAAATGTGACGGCTGGCTAATTCCGACTTGTTAGGTCGGGAATTGGCAGATAGGGTTCGCGCCATGAGTAACGCCAATTGGGGTTTTGAAACCCGTCAGATTCACGCAGGACAGCAGCCAGACCCCACCACAGGTGCTCGCGCTGTTCCCATCTACCAAACAACCTCGTATCAGTTCCGCGACAGTCAGCACGCTGCGAACCTTTTCGCACTTGCAGAGATCGGCAACATCTACACCCGCCTCATGAACCCCACCACCGGTGTTCTTGAAGCTCGCTTGTCAGACCTCGAAGGTGGCACCGCCACTGCAGTGGGTCTTCCCGGAGCACTTGTTGTGTCATCGGGTCAAAGCGCTGCAACTCTCGCCATCCTCACGTTGGCTGAAGCTGGCGCGCACATTGTTGCTTCGCCATCGCTGTACGGCGGTACATACAACTTGCTGCACTACACATTCCCGAAGATGGGAATTGAGGTCACCTTCGTTGATGATCCACATGACCTTGCACAGTGGAAAGCAGCTATTCGTCCGAACACCAAGTTGTTCTTCGGTGAAGTTCTTGCAAACCCAAAGAATGACGTATTCGACATCGAAGGCGTCTCAGAGGTTGGACACGAAGCGGGCATTCCATTGATGCTCGACAACACTGTTCCAACTCCGTACGGCATTCGTCCGTTGGAGTGGGGAGCCGACATTGTCGTGCACTCTGCAACCAAGTTCCTTGGTGGTCACGGCACAGCAATCGCCGGCGCAATCATTGACGGCGGAAAGTTTGACTTCGCCGCAAGTGGTCGATTCCCGAACTTCACCGAGCCAGACCCCAGCTACCACGGTCTGTCGTACTGGCCAGCACTTGGTGCAGGTTCGTACATCATCAAGGCACGCGTGCAGATGTTGCGCGACCTCGGTATGTCGGCAAGCCCATTCAATGCATGGAGCATCTTGCAGGGTGTTGAAACATTGTCGTTGCGTATGGACCGTCACTGGGAGAACGCAGCCAAGGTTGTTGACTTCTTGCAGAAGCAGAGCGAAGTCGTCGGTATCAACTACGCAGGTTTGCCAACAAGCCCATGGCACGAGCGTGCAAAGAAGTACTTCGGCGGCAAGGGATTCGGTTCCGTGATCGCAGTTGAGTTGGAAGGCGGTCGTGAGGCTGGCCAGAAGTTCACCGAAGCACTGCAGTTGCACAGCCACGTTGCAAACATTGGTGATGTGCGCAGCTTGGTGATTCACCCAGCATCAACAACACACAGCCAGCTCACGGAAGAAGAGCAGCGCTCCGCTGGTGTTGCTCCAGGACTCGTGCGTTTGTCGGTCGGACTTGAATCCATTAACGACATCATCGCTGACTTGGAATTGGGCTTCGCCGCAATCCGCTAAGCACTAACGCTTTTTGAGGGCGTCTGTGAGTTGCTGCTGGGTAATACCGGCTTGCTCGCAGACGCCCTTTAACGTTCCCTGTTTCAGGGGCGGCCTAACCAATTGTCGGAACGTTAAAGGTAGTCACGAATGCGCCTGTGATTGAAGGCTTGCCGTCTAACGGACTTTCCTCCAAATACAGCGACGTGGCTTCTTCAAGATTCGCGAGTGCATCTTCAACAGAAACACCTTGTGTTGTGGTGCCAGTCTCAAGATTGAGCGAGCAATAACCACCGGATGGATCTGGCCAAATAACGGCAGTGAGTTGCATAGGGGAAAGGATAGAACTGATTTGAATTGTCATCAAACAGCATGTGTGCATCAATGCACGGATTTGGGTGTTTGATTATTCGTCGTCGGATTGATTGCGCAGGAACTCTTCAAGTTCTGCCGCTAAGTCATCGCCAGAAGGCATGTTCTGTTCGACAAGTTGGTCGTGACGATGCTCAAGCATCTGCACGTACGCAGACGCTTGTGGGTCACCTTCAACAGCAGCATCGTGCAGTTCTTGCCAACGGCTGATCTCTTGTTGCAAGTTCGCGTGATCAGTGGGAATGCCCAATACGTGTTGCAGGTGTTGCAATAACGCAGCTGCACTCTTCGGATGTTGTGCATGCATCAGGTAATGCGGAACGCCGACGCGCAGACTGATGTTGGGAATCTTTGCCTGATCAAGTGCATCGAGCAATACGCCGGCAACACCAGTAGGGCCTTGGTATTGCGGACGGCTCAGCCCCAGTCGCGAAGCCAAATCTGAGTTTGTTGTGCTGCCCACAACAAAAGGAACACGTGAGTGCGGCACTTGCTCGGCAGCAGCACCGAGGCTGATCACCAATGTGCAACCAAGGCCCTTTGCGACTTCCACAACGGACTGAGTAAAGACAGCCCAGGAAACATGTGGCTCCACGCCGTTGAGTACCACCATGTCGCGCGCCCCCTCGGGGTAACGAATAACGGTGAACTCGTTTTCTGGCCAACGAATCTGGCGGTCACCGTCAGTATCGGTGAATACTTCGGGGCGTTCTTGTGTGAAGTCAAAGAACGGGTCAGGGTCGATATCTGCAACAACGGCGAAATCGCGTTCCTTCAACATCCAATCAAGTGCCGATGTTGCAACACCACCGATGTCGAAGAGGCCACGGAGTGCCACCAACATCACAGGGTTGCGCAATGGCTCAATGTCATCCCAATAGGTTTCGAGGACTTCTTCGACTGACAGAGGCATTGCGTAACAATCTACGAACGTAAGTGGTCGACCACTACGTCAATGCACTTCGTCAGTGCGGCAACATCAGCGGGGTCAATGGCGGGGAACATACCCACGCGCAATTGATTGCGACCCAGTTTGCGGTAGCTGTCGGTATCAACAACACCGTTGGCGCGAAGGATGGCGCTGATCTGGTTGGCGTCAACGCCTTCAAGGTCGATTGTTCCCACAACATCAGAACGATGCGCAGGGTTCGTCACGAACGGCGTGGCGTAATTGCTGGCAGCAGCCCAGGAGTACAGGGTTTCTGCAGATTGTGCAGAACGACCAGCAGCCCATGAAAGACCACCGTTTGTGTTCATCCACTTCACCTGCTCGTCCAACATGATGAGCGTGGCAAGCGCGGGTGTGTTGTACGTCTGATTCGCAACAGAGTTGTCAAGTGCAATGGAAAGGTCAAGAGATGCAGGCATCCAACGCTTCGATGCTTTGATTTCACGAATGCGCTCAATCGCGGCAGGGGAGCATGCAGCAAGCCACAAGCCACCGTCAGATGCGAAACACTTCTGCGGAGCGAAGTAGTACACATCAACATTTGCTGGGTCCCACAGAAGACCGCCTGCAGCAGATGTTGCATCAACAACAACGAGTCCGTCTTTTGCAGGACGAACCGGTGTCATCGCGACACCAGTCGACGTTTCGTTGTGCGGGTATGCGTACACATCACACGATGCGTCAGCGGATGGCTCTGGATGCATGCCTGGGTCGGAAGAGACAACAACAGGGTCGCCCAGATGCGGTGCTGCAGCAGATGCTTCAGCAAACTTTGATGAGAACTCTCCGAACACGAGGTGATGGCTGCGCTCGCGAATAAGGCCAAACGTTGCAACATCCCAGAACACGGTGGAGCCGCCATTACCCATGACGATCTCCCAGCCCTCCGGAAGATTGAAGAGACTCATGAGACCGCTGCGAACCGAGCCCACGATGTTCTTCACAGGCGCCTGGCGGTGCGAGGTGCCCATGACGGATGTCATTCGATCCATCACCGCAGTCAGCTGATCGGGGCGAACTTTGGAAGGTCCGCAGCCAAATCGACCATCTTGAGGGAGAAGGTTGGCAGGAATCTTGAAATCAAGTTGGTTCTTATCGCTCACCCTGTCATCCTTTCATTTATGCCTGGTCCAACAGAATTGCGACGTATTTCCGCCCGCCTCGGCGCTATTGCCGAGTCCGCCACCCTTGCGGTGGACGCCAAGGCCAAGGCCCTGAAGGCCAAGGGCGAGAATGTCATCGGTTTCGGTGCAGGCGAGCCCGACTTCCCAACCCCGGCTCACATCGTGGAAGCAGCCATCAAGGCGTGCTCCGAGGTGAAGAACCATCGCTACACGCCCGCTGCTGGTTTGCCAGAGCTTCGTGAAGCCATCGCAGTCAAGACAATGCGCGATAGCGGCTTTGCATGCACCGCAGACCAGGTGCTCGTCACCAACGGCGGAAAGCACGCAGTGTTCACAGCATTCGCAGCATTGTGCGATGAAGGTGATGAGATCATCTGTCCCGCTCCGTTCTGGACCACATACCCTGAAGCAATCTCGCTTGCCGGTGGCGTTGCAAAGGTCATCGACACTGAGGAAGTAAATGGCTTCCGCGTCACCGTTGCACAACTTGATGCTGCACTTACACCAAAGACGAAGGCATTGCTTTTCGTTTCGCCTGACAACCCATCAGGTTCTGTGTATCCAGAATCAGAAGTGCGCGCCATTGGTGAATGGGCAGTGAAGAACAAGGTCTGGGTCATCACCGATGAGATCTACGAGCATCTCACGTATGGCGACAACAAGTTTGTGTCGATGCCCACAGTTGTTCCTGAACTCGCTGAGCAGTGCATCATCCTCAATGGTGTTGCAAAAACATATGCGATGACAGGCTGGCGTGTTGGCTGGATGATCGGTCCGAAGGACATCATTAAGGCGAGCATCAACTTCCAGTCACATGCAACATCGAACGTGTCGAACGTTGCGCAGATGGCCGCACTTGCTGCCGTTAGTGGTGACCTCTCAGCCGTGTACATGATGCGCGAAGCGTTTGAGCGTCGTGGCAAGTTGATGCACAAGATGCTCACCAGCATTCCTGGCGTCACATGCATGGAGCCACAAGGTGCGTTCTACTGCTATCCAAACTTCTCTGCGCTGTTGAATCGCGACATCCGCGGAAAGAAAGCCACCACCACATTGGAACTCGCCGATCTCATTCTCAATGAGGTGCAGGTCGCGGTTGTTCCCGGTGAAGCTTTTGGTACCCCAGGCTTTATGCGTTTCTCCTTCGCTCTCAGCGATGAAGACTTGGTCGATGGCGTCCAGCGCATCATCGACCTCGTGAAGTAACCAGACTTTGTATCGCTTTTGAATTTCATAGAGTCTGTTTTTCTACGGACTCTCTCGGAAGTGCTACGGTCATAACCGCATCCCAATAGGGGTGTTGCGCAAGCAACAGCGAAGTCCGGTGAGATTCCGGCACTGTCCCGCAACGGTGGTTCAGACAGAGGTAACTCTGCACTGACAAGTCCGGTCGCCTGAGCTTGCGTGCGAAAAACCAGTCCTCGAAGGAAGGGCGGTCCGCGGAGGCAACCGGCGTGAGCCGGATTCTGTGACCCAACCTTCTTTCTCCAGACTTACT
>CAEZWJ010000003.1_pt1 | contig 57882 bp, 50 predicted proteins | sample 7264931 | NCBI WGS metagenome assembly CAEZWJ01 (sample SAMEA6813876, study PRJEB35770) | freshwater metagenome | biome: Freshwater; feature: Freshwater reservoir; material: water | place: Czech Republic | collected 2017-06-27 | depth 0.5m m | reverse complement strand
TGTGATGTCGCAGTTGTTGTTGCGTCGTAGGTGCGGTTGTTGGCGGTGATGCCAGAGACCGTGAGTTCTTTTGCGGTGATGTTCGCAGACGTTGTGGGTTGGGTGAGTGTGTAGTTGGCTGCGTCGGTGCCGCTGATGGTGAGGCCACTCACGGTGATCGTCTTTGTGTTGCCAATTGCCTTATCGGCAAAGACCCCTGCTGCTGAAGCGGTGGACAAAGTGACAGCGTCGGCGCCAATGACTCCAGACAGAGCAGCAGTTCCCGTAATGAGTTGGGATGTAGCTGCCGTTGTTCCGTCGTACACCTTGTTGTTCGCCGTAATGCCAGTCACCGAGAGTGCCTTGGCGGTGATGTTTGCCGTCGCAGTTGGTTGCGCGAGGGTGTATCGACCTGCTTGTGCACCTCCAAGAAGAGTGCCTGTTGCGGTGACTGTCTTGCCATTGGCCACTGTCTTGTCGCCAAAGGCACCGGTGGCACCTGCACTATTGATGGTCACCGTGTCGCCGCTGACAACTCCGTTCAGGGTCGCATTGGTGAAGTTCAATGTGGCTGTTGTTGATCGATCGTATTCCTTATTGGCGGCGGTCATGCCCGAGATGGTGAGAGCCTTTGCGGTCACGACAAACGTCTGAGTCACACTGGTGGCTGCGTTGTAGTTGACATCTCCAGCTTGGCTGGCGGTGACGCTGCAAGTGCCGTTGCTGACAACGGTCAAAGTCGCAGATGTTGTATTCGTTGAAAGTGACGGTGATGCAACGGTGCAGATACTGGTGTCGTTGCTGACAAACGTGTTTTGAAGTGAAGCTGAGTTCGTTGATGAGATCGTGAATGCTGCGACGCCATAGATACGGTCTGCCAGAGTTCCGAACGTGATGGTTTGGGTTCCCTTGTTCATGGTGAGCACGGCGTCGTCTGAAGTGACGGTTGAAACTGCGCCTGCAGTACCGAAGCTCTTGACGACAACCGAATATGTACCAGCGTCGGCAACAACCGGATTAGAGATGGTGTAGGTCGACGAAGTTGCACCAGAGATGTTGGTGCCGTCCTTGCGCCATTGGTATGTGAAGTCAGCAGCAAGAGCGCCGGTAGCGGAAGGTGTCACGCTGAATGTGTGTGATTGCCCGGAAGCCTTTGTGACGGCAGCAGGTTGAGTTGTGATGGTAGGGACATTTGCATAGCGAATGATTGCGACGCCGGAGCCGCCGGCTCCACCTGCTGTACAGCCAGCGGTACCACCGCCACCGCCACCGCCGGTGTTTGCTGTGCCAGAGACGCCTGTTCCTGTATTGACACCAGCGCCGCCACCGCCTGATCCGCCTGAGCCAGCAAGGCCGCCGCCCCATGCGCCACCGCCACCGCCACCGCCATACGGGGTGGATGTGCCTGTGATGCTGTTGCTGAAGCCCGCTCCACCAGCTGAAGCATTGAGTCCTGTGGCTGCACCATCAAGGCCGCCGGTGCCACCAGTCAATGCCGTACCACCAGAACCGCTTCCAGTTCCGCCGGGAACTGTGGTGTTACTCCATGTAGCAGTTCCACCGCCACATTGGTTTTCGAACCAGTGTGTTTGACCGCCGATTCCGCCATTTCCTGAGAAAGTTTTTGAGTCCCATGTGATGCTGGTAGCACCGCCGTTGCCACCGTCTCGAAGAGTGGTGTAATCCGAGCCGTTTCCTGTGTCTGCGAAATAACGGCCTGCACGTCCTCCAGCGCCCACAATCACGGTCAGCTCAGACGAGGACGTCGCTGCAACGCGTTCGGCGTAATAGCCACCGCCACCAGAACCACCAGAGCCAACGTTTTCGCCAGCGCCACCGCCACCGCCAACAACGAGAACATCAACACTCTCAACACCAGAGGGAAGGGTGGTGATCTTGCAACCAGCCGTTTGGGTGACGCGAAGGTATGTGTACCGACCGGTGGTCGTCGATGAGGTGGCGCATGCGCCGTAATCAACAGAGACTGCGGTTGCTGAAACAGTGGAGGATTCTTTGAATGAAGTGTCACCGCTGAAAGTAGCGGTGATATTTCGTGATCCAAATGTCGACGGGTTCCACGTGCACGACGCAACGCCACTGAGGACACTTGTTGTTCCGCATGCACTAATAACAGTGCCATTTTCCATGAATGCAACAGTGCCTGTCGTTGAAGAAGGGCCAGTGACATTTGCAGTGAGGGTGTAGTTGGTTCCCATGACTGGCGAGGCAGGCATTGTGCCAAGTGCAATGGAAGAGGTTCCCCATGTAGAAGCTGTCGCAGAGATAGATGGACGATTCGGTGCAGCGGAGTCAACGGGAGTGACACGCGTGTCGTACGACGTTGCAGCATCTAAGCCCGTCACTGTGGTGGATGTACCTGATGTGCTTGCAGAAAAAGTTGTCCATGTGGAATCGGACGCCTTTTTGTATTCCACCTTGTAGCCACTCACGCCTGTGGTGTCTTGCGGTGCAGTCCACGTCAATGCAAGCTGTGATGTGCTGCCGGTGGAGACGGTTCCGGTCTTTGCTGCGGTCAATGTTCCAGGGCCATTTGCACCGAGTGCAGTGTTATTGAAGTTAAACCCCTGCAGGTTGTAGGCACGTGCGAGATAGTTCTCGACTTGACGAATTTGTGCGGCAGTGAGTTCGCCGTTATAGAGAATGATCTCTGCAGCGTTGTAGTCAGACCGTTCGTCAGCATAGGACAGCCCCTGCCCGCCAATTCCGAAGTAGCCAAGGTTGATGGCAAGTTGAGTATCAAAATTCTGCGCGGAAGCGGTGGTGACCTTGTTGAGACCATTATGTCGGAACAAGGTGTTCTGGTCTGTCATCAAGTTCCAGTTCAACATGTTTGTTCCGTTGTTGGTGTCCGCTGTGAGCCATGTGCCGTGCCACGCAACACCTGCATTGCCGCTCCAGTAACCGGACAACCAGTTCGAGTTCACGCCATCGAGAATTCTTTTGCGCGTTGTGCCTGAATAGCGCGTCACTTGGAACAATGTGTATCTGTTCGTCGTTGTGGGTGTGAAACTTGAGAATCGAACTGCGTCGGCAATGCCGCCACTGAGTGTGCGAATTGTTCCTGCAGTTCCATTTCCTGTTGTAGTTGTGACGGTAGGAGATCCAGAGACTGATACCGAGTGGCGACCATTGCCCGAAGAGTCCACCCATTGTTTGCGAGTGGAGTCGAGTGTTTGGAAGTCTTCTGCCACCATGCGATACGCAGGCGTTCCAATCGATGCAGGGAATGCATCTAATGGATCTGTGGTGTAGCGAATCATTGCAATGCCGCTCCCACCACGCCCACCATTGGTCTGTAGCCCCGCACAACCCGCTCCGCCACCGCCACCAGAGTTCACACGGCCGGGAAATCCTGTCGTATTCGAATTGGTTGATCTGGCATCACATCCGTCACCGCCGCCAGACGCACCCAATATTGAGGACCAGTTGTTGCTACCACTATCCCAAATACCGCCGCCGCCGCCACCGCTGTATTCATTCACAACGCCAAGGAAATAGTTCACTACTCCAACCGCACCCGTGGTTCCCCTAGAGCTAGCACCATTTGAAGCGGTGCCACCGTTACCACCTGCAAATCCACCAGTAGATGTACCACCAGCTCCACCTAGTGAACCATTTGGTGCGCTCACACCAGCTTGTCCACCATTTGCACTTATCAACTGTGTTGTATTTCGTGAAACAAATGACGATTGCCCAGATGTTGAAGCGGCACCTTGCCAAATACCGGGATTACCACCATCGCCTACGCGAATTGTCAAAATTTCACCAGGCGTGACAGCGATGCCATTTCGTGGGTGATAGCCGCCACCGCCACCGCCACTTCCGCCATCGGTACCGCCACCGCCACCACCAGCAACAACAAAACCATCAACAGAGGTAACCCCAGCTGGTACCTGCCATTGGCAGTAGCCAGTACTGGTGAACCGTTGCACTGTGTGTGCGCCCACAACAGTTGTTGCTGTCGTACATGTGGATGCATTAGTGAGCAATGTGAAAGATGATGATGTTGCAGTTGCACCGTTATCATCGGTAGCTCGCACGGTGATTGCTTGCGATTGTGGCGACTCTGTTGCAGTTCCAGAAATCACACCTGCAGAAGAAAGTGTCAAACCACTGGGCAATGTTCCCGACTGCACGGCGTATGTATAAGGACTCACACCACCTGATGCAGAGAGCGTGAGTGAATATGCTGTGCCCTCAGTTGCGGTAAGACCCGTTGTTGGAGCAGCCAAAGTTGGTGCGGCATTCACGCCCAAAGTGACATCTTGCGCTACCGCATAGGGACGGAATTCAACCACACTCACCATGGGCGTTGAACAACTGATGTCGTTTCCGAAAGTTTCACCTGGGCGCCGATGGTGGCAGTTCTCGGAGCGTAGACCATTCGGTTCACCCGTGGCCCAGGGAACGTACCCACCAGGTAGTGCCACGTCGTCAAAGCCGCTCGTCTGGAATGCATCACGCGTGCGCATCGTCCATTGACCTTCATTGTCTGTGTCGTTGAGTGCCGTCCAGAATGAACCAGTGGACACATTCGCGTTCAACCACGTCTGCTCGGCGGCACTGGTCGTCGACAACACGTAGCCGGGCACACCACCGAAGCGCAACGTTGTCGCATCGGTCTCGGCAGATGTAAATGACATGGAACTTCGCAGAAGATAGAAGTTCCCGGTGCTGGCGTTGTACTTGTAATTAGAACTCGTACCGTTATTGGCAAGCTTGGCGCGATAGCTCACGGTGATGGTTTTGTCTCCAATGGTCCCCGCTGTTGCAGTCACACTGTTCAAAGTTGCATTGACGTTTGTTTTATTTCCCTCAAGGGTCAATGTCCGTGTTCCAGATCCCGAAATGGTGGCAGCACCAGTAGCTGCCAATGTGGTTCCCGCCGGTGCCGTCAAGGTAGCGACAATGGTTTCGTCGGTATTGAACGTTGATGCACCAACATGAGAAGCGCCAAGCCCAAGGTTTGATGCCACAGACACTGTTGCTGTGCGTGACGCTGCACCAGTGAATGTGACGTTGCGCATGATGCGTGATGATTTTGGTTCAAATTCCACCAAGGCGCCGTTCAATGTGGAAGATGGTCTGTTGTCATTCCATGTAGACGCCGAGCCGTGGTTGAAATGAACAAAGTCTTCGTTACCTATGGAGTTATACGCTTCAGGGCCACCAGTGTTATTCGGTTCATTCAATAACCAGTTTGTATACCGCCCTGTAATTCCAGTGGCACCAGTTGAAATTGGCCCCCATGCATCTTCACCAAGAAGACGGAATGTGTTCTCTTGCATGTCATCGGTGATACCAAGCCACGCAGAAGATGAGCCAGCAACTGTGCGCATCACTGTCACCTCATCGGCGCTAGTCGGAGTTGCAAGAAATCCTTGACGACCACCCAATTGCATTCCAAGAGCATCAGTTAGTGACTCCCACACTGTGGCATTATTTGTTCGTGAACGGAATGTATAGAAGTGCCCGTTGGTATGTGGCGTGTACGTGTATCCACCAAACGTTTGCGACACGGGGTTCATATCTACATCAATCATCAATTGTGTAGACGTAAGTGTCGCCGCATTAAGTGTCGCGCTTGCAAGTGCAGTGTTTATATTTGATTGAGACCCCACCAACGTGACGGATGAAGAGTTGTTACCTGTCACAGTTGTTCCCGATGCCGACACAATCGACAAAGTTCCATTAGTGACGTTCATTCGCACGCGCACTGATTCACCCAAGATGTAGTCGGTGACAACGTTTGAGAGACCAAGGTTCGTTGCGGTTCCTAATGCAACAGCAATGTCGGAACCTTCAGTAAATGATTCTGCAGAGTAGGCATGGTTGTAACGCACGTACACCACACCACTGCCGCCATTAGCTCCGTTATGTGATGTGCTGTGCGTACCGGCACCACCGCCGCCGGCACCACAGTGATTCGTACCACTCGTGGGCGCAGTTGGTCCCGAGGCTCCATTCGTGGCTCCGTTACCACCGCCGCCAGCACCACCAAGAGGTAATGCATAAACGACGTCGGTGCCACCAGATCCGCCGCCGCCGCCGCCGCCGAACATGCCGCTGCACCAACCAATCACCCAACCGGGCATTACGCCGTTACCGCCGTAACCACCAGTGGCTCCACCACCGGGGCCGTCCATCGAGTTATTGCCCGGGCTACCAGCGCCGCCGCCACCGCCGCCGCCTTCCCAGTTCGGACTGCCACCTGCGTTTCCACTTCCAGAGTTACCTCCGTAACCGGCCCACCCCAGTTGGGAAGAGGTCGAACCTGATCCGCCGCCACCTACGCCACCATTTGCTGTGGATCCAAACGCACTTGATGCCACACCCGTGGAACCGGCAACACCATTTGTTCCGCTCACGGCAGAGCCAGCGCCGCCACCGCCACCTCCACCTACAACAATCGAATATGTGGTGTTTGCAGAAACAGTTTGTGCACGCAGGTTCAATACTTGGCCACCGCCGCCACCACCAGCAGGTGCCATGCGAGCGCTGTTGCCGCCACCACCGCCACCACCGCCGCCGACAATCACCGCATCAAGTGCGGTGACATTGGCAGGTGTAGTGAAGTTTGCAACACACGATGTAAATCCAGTGGGCACTTGATACTGAAGCAGCGTGGATCCACCCGCTGTGTTAAACGAGAATTCTTCACACGGCATTGCATATGACAACAGAACAACACCGGTTCCGCCGGGGCCACCTCTGTTGTTCTGCGTAGTGTTGTTTTGGTTGTAGCCACCACCACCACCGCCGCCGCCAGTGGATTCCATCGCATCTGTAACCGCGCCCGACGACCCGATATTTCCTGCAGCACCGCCACCGTTACCCCCAGTACCTGCAACTCCAGTTCCACCATCAGCGCCGCCACCGCCACCACCGGCGAAGAACACTGATCCGCCCACCACATGTCCCACACCTAGAGATGATGCATTCGCGGTTGTTAACAATGAACTTGCTAAACCTACACCGCCGTTACCGGCACGATTAGTGGTTCCACCATTGTCCGCATTTTCACCTACGCCACCAGCACCGCCACCACCGCCGCCGCACCATCTGGAGGACGTACCAGTGCACGCATTGTCACTTGCACCACGGCCGCCCTGGCTACCTTGACCCGCAGTTCCGGCGAAACCGTCATAGGTGCTGTTGGCACCACCACCGGAACCACCAGTCGATCCATCCACACCAACGCCCGCACCGCGTCCACCGCCAATTGCAGTGGCCAAGGCAGATCCGTTGCGTGCCAACACAGAATCTGCGCCGTTTGTTTGACCAATTGCTGGCGACGTTGTAACGATTTGACCCACACCACCGCCACCCACCGAGACTCGCATGATGTCGCCAGGTGCGACAGTGGTGTTCGTATTGGTTAAGTAGCCACCTGCACCGCCACCGCCAGCGTGACGTGTTCCTCCACCACCACCACCGGCAACAACTAAGTAGTCAATTCGTGTAACTCCTGTGGGAATGGTGTAGCCACCAGCTGCAACCAAAAACGAACGTGGGAACGCAACCACTTGTCGACCACCATTGATTGCAGTTCCGATTACCCGATTCCACGTGGGGCTACTCACTCCAGTGAGATTTGTTGCAGTCGAAGCACCGGTCACGCGGTTATTCAACGCGGAACCAGATCCTTCATTGAAGTCGTAATACAACACAAGACCGGACGCGTTTGCTGGCCCCCACGTGTTCATGTCGGCTTGTGCTTGTGCTTCGCTTTCACGCGTGGTGTTATACACACGCACTTCATCTATCGACCCAAGAAAGCGACTCCATTGCCCGCCACCACGAGCACCGAGACTGAACCCGCCAGTACTGTTAAAACTCGAATTCGGCACATCTGTACCGTTTGTCACTTGGTATACCTGACGGCCGTTCAAGTACATCGTGAGTCTGGTGCTAGCACGAGCCACAGTAAAAGAGACGTGCTGCCATTGGTTGAGCACAGGAATCACGCCGGTGGCTCTCCAACTCCAAGTACTGCCACCTGAATTCATCAGTGCGTACTGAAATGTGCCGTTTACTATTGCGAAGAGGTAGTTGTTCTCCTTGGAAACAAACACACATTCACTTGATGCACACAGCGATGTAGGACGAATCCATGCCGACACGGTGATGTTCCCTGTGACATCGAATGTGTCGTTGTCGTTTGCATTGAAATAACTCGAGCCGTTAAACGTTGCAAAGGTGTCATCAAGTCCCACAGAAGATGCTTTCGCAACGCGTTGTTCTACCGAAGGCGCAACGACAACAAGGGTTGCCAAAAGAAGGCCGGTGGCGGCCGAGGCGATACGACGAAGAAGAGAAGAGGCGGTGGTCATTGGCGGAAAACACCCCTAGTAAGAGGTGTAGAAATCCTAACTTCCGTCTAGACCGCTTGTACAGGGGGCGTCTGAGTGACAAAAGCCTTATGCCGTATGGGTTTTGTCATCCACGCCAGCCGTGAAATCACGGTACTTCAAGAAGAATCGCCGCTGGCTGGCAGCGAAGCGCAAAAACTAACTGCGAGGAACCTTGCTCCAGGCAATTTCCTTGTCCAAACGAGGCTCGCCGGGAAGACCAAGAACCTGCTCGCCAAGGATGTTTTTCATGATCTCGCTGGTGCCGCCTTCGATGCTGTTGGCACGTACACGCAAGAACGCGTGACGTGCTCCGCCATCAGTGCCGTCAACAGAAAGTTCTTCAGGACGACGGAACGTGAAGTCGTATCCGATCATTCCTTCGGCACCCATGAGCTCAATCGTGAACTCGGTGACCTTCTTGTTGAAGTCAGACATCATCAACTTTGCAATCGAACCTTCAGGACCTGGGTTGCCGGCCTTGGCCATCTGTGCACCCTTCATGTTGGTGTAGCGCAACGCTTCGCTCTGACAGAACAACTTCATGAGACGATCTTTTTGTGCAGGGTCACGCTGATCTGCAGGTGTTTCTCTCCACACACGAATTGTTTCGTCAATTGGTCCGCGACGCTTTGCGTTGCCGCCACCGCCACCACCGATTGCAGTGCGCTCGTTCATCAAAGTGGTGAGCGATGCACGCCAGCCTTCGCCGACATCGCCGATGCGCTGTGAATCAGGAACACGAGCATCGGTCATGTAGACCTCGTTGAACTCTGCTTCGCCTGTGATTTGACGCAGTGGACGCACTTCAACACCTGGTGAATGCATATCAATTGCGAAGTAGGTCATGCCTTTGTGCTTCGGAGCTTCTGGATCAGTACGTGTGACCAACATTCCCCAATGTGCAAGGTGCGCCATTGTGTTCCACACTTTTTGACCATTGATGATCCATTCGTCACCATCACGAATTGCACGAGTACCGAGACCTGCAAGGTCACTTCCTGCGCCGGGTTCGGAGAACAACTGGCACCACAACTCTTGACCAGTGAACATCGGACGAAGGAAACGTGTCTTCACTTCGTCACTGCCGTGCGTCACGATTGTCGGACCAGCAAGCGCCATAAAGAACGATGCGGGATGTTGTGCTGCTGCACCTGCTTTGCGCACGCGCTCTTCAATCACTCGGTTGAACTCTGGACGAAGTCCGAGACCGCCATGACCCTTTGGGAAATGCACCCATGCAAGACCTGCGTCGAAACGCGCACCACGAAATGTGACGTCGTCAACCTTCTTCGGATCGAACTCTGTGAGGAGTGCGTCAAGGGCTTTTTCAACGAGGGCGAGGCTGCTGTCGGCAGAAGTGGTTGTACTCATACGCGAAGTCTCGCCGTTGAAGGCCAGAGTTCGCAAATAGTAGGAAATGCAGTGAATTAGGCGACAACAGAGCCGAACATATAGCCCACTGCCATGGTGATTCCCATGGCCACCAAGCCACCGATGACGACGCGAATGATGGGGCGAGCGGTGGAGGCTCGGCCAAACTTTGCGCTTGACCAGCCCAAGCCAGCAAGGGCAATGGTGACAATGATGAGGGTCGACCAAATGCGGGCATTGGCCGACGCCACAGCGGCGACAATCAAGGGAATGGCAGCTCCGCCGGCAAAGGAAAGCGCTGACCCCACAGCAGCTTGCACAGGCTGGGCTGTTGAGTTGACGGAAATTCCAAGTTCTTCAGCGAGATGCGTCCCGAGGGCGTCGTGCTTGGTGAGGGCTTCGGCCACTTCACGAGCAAGAACTTGCGGAAGGCCTTTTGCTGCATAGATCTCGGTGAGCTCATCGAGTTCATGCTCGGGCATGGTCTCAAGTTCCCATTTTTCCTTTGCGATGTCAGCGTTCTCGGAGTCGCGCTGAGAACTGACCGACACGTATTCGCCGAGGGCCATCGACACTGCACCGGCGACGAGACCCGCCATGCCAGCGGTGAGAATGACGGAGCGTTCGGCGTCAGATGCGGCAACACCCAAGATGAGGCAGGCGGTGGAGATGATGCCGTCGTTGGCCCCGAGCACCATTGCCCGAAGGAGGCCGATGCGATGGGCTGCGTGACGTTCAGAATGCATACCCCTCATTGTGGCACTAATGAATGTTGTGAGCGAGCGTGGAAGAATAAAGAAGTGACAACAATGCATCCCACAAAGGCTCTTCTTCTTGAGACCGCAGTTTCATTGATTGATGAGTTTGGGCCTCAGGGCTTCACAGTGGAGACATTGTTAGAGACATCAAAGATCTCGAAGGGATCTTTGTACCACCATTTTCATGACTTCTCTGACGTGATCGAGCAAGCGCAGGTCGCACGATTCTCTCGGTATGTCGACGAAGACATTGCGCTTCTCGTTGACTTGTTGCGTTCATCGACTTCTCGAGAAGATCTTCAAAAGAAGTTTGCACTCATCGTGCAAGGTGCTGGAATGCCGGGTCGCGAAGTAGCACGGGCTGATCGTGCAGCGATTCTGGGCATGGCCCGCCATTCAAAGAAGTTTGCAGATGGTCTTGCAGTTGAGCAGCAGCGCGTCACCGATGTCCTTGCAGATATTGCGCGTGAGATGCAAGAACGAGGCTGGATCAACAAAGACATTGATGGGGCTGTTGTCGCCACGTTTGTTCAGGCGTACTCCATGGGATTCGTACTCAATGACAACACCACGAATCCAATATCGATTGAGCAGTGGAGCTCATTCATCTCCATGATGTTGTCGAAAATTCTGTAGAAGAATTTTCGACACTGCACCGACTTCTGCGGTGAGTTGGTTACAACGCGAGTGGGCCGTGATGCAGGTGTGGCAACACAAGTTCTGCAAATCGTTTCGCTTCATCAACATGCGGGTAACCGGAAAAGATGAATGCTTCGATTCCTAGTGCTTGGTAGCGCTGAATCTTCTCGATCACTTGTTGTGGTGTCCCGACTATTGCTGCCCCGCAACCAGAGCGTGCTTTGCCGATGCCTGTCCACAATGAGGGCTCAATGAATCCGTCTTCGTGCGCTGCCGCACGTAATTCGGCTTGTCGTTGCACACCAATGCTGGTGCTGTCGAGAGATTTCGCTCTGATGGCGTCGCCCGTGGCTTCGTCGACTGCAGAAATGAGATACGCCGCCGCATTACGTGCTTCTTCTTCTGTTTCGCGCACGACGACATGCACGCGATACCCGAACTTGATGGTGCGGTTATGCCGTGCAGCACGTTCTCTCATGTCTGAAATGATCAGTGAAATCTGCTCTTCTGTGTCGGGCCACATGAGGTACACATCGGCATCCATCGCTGCGGTTTCGCGTGCCTCGTTGCTTAATCCACCGAAGTAGAACGCCGGAGCAGGGGAAGTGGCTTTACAAATACGGGGTGCGTCAACCTGGAGCGAAATGAATTCGCCATCCATCTCCAGTCGTTCGCCGTTCATCAAAGTACGTAATGCACGCATTGTTTCTGTGGTGCGTCGATAGCGGTGCGGACCATCAAGAGTCTCGCCAGGCATCTCTGACGAGATGATGTTGATGACAAGTCGGCCATTGAGAACTTGATTCAGTGTGCCCAATTGGCGTGCAAGTTGCGGCACCCAGTTTTCTCCGACGCGAACAGCGGTGAGAAGCCTCATGTTCTGCACGAGGGGAGCAATGGACGATGCAAACGAGAGTGTGTCGATGCCGAGGTCGTAACCCGATGGGAGAAGAATGTTGTCGAAACCGAGTGAGTCTGCAGTGCGCACAATTTCTGAACAGTGTGCCCAACTGCTGAGAAGATCAGCTTGGGGGACGCCCAGTTGTTCGTAATCGTCGTCGCAGAGAGCGCCAAACCATGAAATTTCGATCGGCGAATTGGATTGGCTCATGGAAGCGGAACGCCCTCACTGGCTTGCACGATGCGATACCAGTCGGTGCGGCTGAGTTGCACGCGTGTTGCTTTCGCAAGTTCCTGTAAACGTTCTGGCTGAGTACTGCCGAGAATCGCAATGGGCTTCGATGGATGCGCAAGCACAAATGCAATGGCGATGGCAGAACGTGTGACGTTCTCACGTGCAGCGAGTTCATCAAGAACTGTCAATAATTCCGCAGAGATACCTTCACCGGTTGCGAGGCGACCTCCGGCTAACGGACTCCATGCCATTGGTGTGATTGCTGCTTCCATACACAAGTCAAGAGTGCCATCGCGCAGTGGTTCGAGGTGTGCAGCTGAGAACTGCGGTTGTGTTGTTGCAAGTCCAGAGTCGAGGAAGCCGTTGAGTGCCAATGTTTGTGGCACGGTGTAGTTCGAGACGCCGAATTCTTTTACTAATCCACGAGTGCGTAATGAAGTAAATGCCGCAGCAACTTCTTCAGGGTGCGTGACCATGTCGGGGCGATGCACTTGATAGAGGTCAATGGTGTCGACGTTCATGCGACGCAGCGATGCTTCACACGCTGCAATGAGATAGTCGCCAGAGGAGTCATACGGAACGCCAGGAATGATGCCGCCCTTTGTAGCAAGCACGACTCTGTCTCGCAGTCCAGGCACGGCTGCAAAGACGCGACCAAGGGCTTCTTCACATGCACCAAAGTGTGTGCCGCCCCAGTCAAGGCCATACACATCAGCGTTGTCGATGAGAGTGATGCCGAGATCGACGGCAGTTGTCACCGTTGCGATGTTGTCGTCATCAGAACCAGTGAGGCGCCAGCATCCGAGTGAGAGCGGTCCGACGGTGCCCAGGCTGCTGAGATCTCGATCGCCCGACACGTCGAGTGTCGTCTGTGGTGCAGAGGGAATCTTGAGATCAGCCATAGTGCGAGGTTAGTGAAGTGTTAGTCGATTCGTTCGAAACGGGTGACGCGATGAATTCCCATCTGGGATTCTTCATGAAGGGCTCGAACTAATTGGATGGGGTGTGGGAACCGTGAATCGAAGAGGGCTTGCAGCTCTTGCTGGAATGCGGTCTCGCCGACTGCATCCCACTCTTCTTGGGTGTCCCAAACAAATACCAGTGTGACTTCTCCAGGCTTTGAATCGTCGAGCCACACTTCTTTTGACAGAAAAGGAATTCTGCTGAGACTGGACATGAGGGCTTCGCCCAAAGTCCACACTTCATGGTCAATTGTGATGAATTCATCGACCACTGCAGGATCCATCTGGAAGATGAGCACTTCAACCGGACGGCGTTCTCCGTTGACATATGAGTAATTCATTGATGAGAGACCGTGCGGACAAGAGATGGGCTGATTTCTGCAATGGTACGCACACCTGCGAGGGACATGGTGCGTCGCATTTCTGAATCCAACATGGAAAAGGCTCTCTCAACCCCTGCTTCACCAGCGGCACCGAGGCCATAGAGATACGAGCGACCCATGGTGCAGACGGATGCACCATGAGCGAGTGCTTTCACGATGTCTCCACCGCGACGAATGCCACCGTCACAAATAATGGGGAGTGCACCGTGTGTGGCATGGACAACAGGCGCAATGAGGTCGATCGGTGCAGGGGCGCCATCGAGTTGCCGTCCGCCATGGTTGGAAAGCGCAATTGCATCGACACCATGTGTCAACGCCAGTTGAGCATCATCGACTGATTGCACGCCCTTGAGAATGATGTGCCCTTTCCATCGTTCGCGGAACCATGCGATGTCATCCCACGACAGCGCGGGGTCGAACTGTTCAGAGATGAAGTCGGACAATGTGACGGCAGTGCCGACGGCTCGACCAGCAGCACCGCTGATATTGGCAAAGGTGATGGGGTCATGGCGCACAAAGTCCCATGTCCATGACGGATGTGTGATGCCATCAATCAGTGTTCCGGGTCCGAGTTTTGGCGGAAGAGTGAAACCGCGACGGACATCTCGTTCGCGACGACCAAGAACAGCTGTATCAACAGTGAGCATGATGGCTTCGTAGCCGAGTGATTCCGCGCGAGTGAGCATGTCGTGGACCAATGCGCGGTCTTTCCATACATACACCTGGAACCATTTCGGACCATTGCTGACAGCAGCAACTTCTTCGATTGATCGAGTCGACAACGTTGAGAGGCAATACGGCAACTGATGAGCAGCTGCGACGCGTGCAACAGCAAGCTCGCCTTGTGAATGTGCGATGCGTGTGAAACCAGTGGGAGAAAAGATAAGGGGAGATGGAAGTGTTCGACCCAGAAATGTTGTGCTGGTATCAATGTTTGAGACGTCGCGAAGAATGCGAGGCACAAATTCATAGCGTTGGTACGCGTCTCGATTGCGGTGCAGGCTGACTTCGTCTTCGGCGCCACCATCGATGTAGTCAAAGATGCCGCCCGGTAGTCGGCGCTTGGCAATCAGCCGCAGGTCATCAATATTGGCAGCACGGTCAAAACGTCGCTTCCGAGCAGACAGGGTGGGACGCGCGAAACTTGCAACTGATTGCAGTGTTCGAAGTAATCCCATGTTGTCTCCCTTTGCTGTCTTCACACTAATGATGCGGGCTGTTGTGCTCTGCTTTGGTCAAACACGGCTCCGTGCGTGAAACTACAGCGTGGCTTTTCCTTCAGATCTTGATATCGCGCAAGCGGCACACCTTCTACCAATCGCCGACATTGCGGCTCAGATGGGTTTATTGCCAGACCACCTAGAGATGTACGGCCGCAACGTGGCAAAGATTGACCTCGATGCAGTGGGAGACATCACTTCTCAGCCCAAAGGGAAATACGTCGTGGTCACGGCGATTACGCCGACCCCCTTGGGAGAGGGGAAGACCACAACTTCTGTTGGGCTTGCACAGGCAATGAAGCATGTAGGCAAACGTGGACTTCTTGCGTTGCGCCAACCTTCAATGGGCCCCACATTTGGAATTAAGGGTGGAGCTGCCGGTGGCGGATACAGCCAAGTGGTGCCGATGGAGAACTTAAACCTTCATCTCACTGGTGACTTTCATGCAGTGACCGCAGCGCACAACTTGTTGGCTGCAATGGTGGATAACCATTTACATCACGGCAATGCACTGGGTCTTGCTCTGAAGAAAATCACATGGCGTCGTGTTTTAGATGTGAATGACCGTGCCTTGCGCAACATGGTGATTGGTATGGGAGGCAATGAGGACGGTGTTGTCCGTCAGTCTGGTTTTGACATCACAGCCGCATCTGAGGTCATGGCTATTTTGGCGCTTGCTAATGACGCGAACGATCTTCGCGCCCGGCTTGGTCGCATTGTGGTGGGGTACACCAATGATGATGTAGCTGTGACAGCTGAACAGATTGGTTGTGCGGGCGCGATGGCTGTCATCTTGCGTGATGCCGTGAAGCCGAACTTGATGCAAACCTTGGAGAACACTCCCGCGGTCATCCATGCAGGTCCCTTTGGCAATATTGCCACGGGCAACTCTTCGGTGATAGCTGACAAGTTAGGTATTCATCTCTGTGACTACTTGATTACTGAAGCAGGCTTTGGTGCGGACATGGGTGCTGAACGTTTCTTCAATATCAAGTGTCGAGTATCGGGTATGACGCCCGATGCCGCCGTTCTTGTTGCCACGGTGCGCGCACTGAAAGCTCATTCTGGCCAATACAGAGTGGTTGCTGGCAAGCCATTGCCGCCGGACATGTTGAAAGAGAATCCGGATGATGTTCGTGCTGGTGCCGCCAACTTGGTCAAGCAAATCGAGAACGTAAAGGCACATGGCGTGTCTCCTGTTGTTGCGATTAATGCATTCCCAGGGGACTTTGCTTCAGAACACGAAGTGATTCGTGAGATAGCAGAATCAGTTGGAGCTCGTGTTGCCGTATGTTCGCACTTCTCTGATGGCGGTGCAGGGGCTGTCGATCTTGCGAATGCAGTGATTGAGGCGTGCGAAGAACCCAGCAACTTTGCATTGTTGTATCCCGATGACGCCTCATTGAAGGAAAAGATCGAAAAGATTGCGACCACTATCTATGGTGCAGCGAAAGTGGAGTACAGCGCCGAAGCGAATCGCCAACTGGCGATGTATGAGGCAAATGGTTTTGGCGTGTTGCCCATCTGTGTCGCAAAGACCCATCTGAGTATCAGTGGTGATGCATCTCTCAAGGGTGCTCCGACTGGGCACACATTGTCGGTGCGCGAAGTCCGCGCCTCTGTGGGGGCTGGCTTTGTGTATCCGATTTGTGGCGACATGCGCACGATGCCGGGACTGGGTGCACACCCTGCAGCAATCAATATCGATATCGGCCCCGACGGCCGTGTTGTGGGCTTGTTCTAGTTACTTGCCGCGAAGCGCTGCAACGATGGGCGCGCACTCATCGATGTTTTCGCCACCCACGATGGTGTAACTAAAGCCCCAGCGTTCACGACGCTCAAGCAGTTGCTCGATGCATGAATCCACCGAACCGATGAGAGCGAATGGTGACGCGTCGATCATTTCTTTCGACACGCCAAACATCGATGAGATGCCTTCAACAGTTTTTGCGCGGTCGTCAGTGACCTTGACAAAGAAGGTGCGAATGTTCATCTCGATGTTATTGAGTCGGTGTGCTCCAGCAGCAGCAACGATGGCAACCTTCTCATCAACCGACTCTGCAGTCATTGTCGACAATGCTTCTGGGCCAACAACGCCAGCGGTGAGTGTGCCGTTGATGCCAATGATGTCGGCCTCGCGCGCTGCATAACTGAGGACGCGCTTACCGCCACCACCGATGAGAACTGGAGGCAGTGGCTTCTGCACCGGCTTTGGGTGACCGTCGTAATTGGTAATCGTGTAGTGCTCGCCTTGGAACGAGAATGGACCTTCTGCCATTGCTCCACGAATGATGGCCATGCCTTCGATGAAGCGATCGATGCGTACCTTCGGAGAGTCGTAGGGAATTCCCGATTGGTCGTAGTCGCTAATCATCCAACCGGCACCCATGCCGATTTCGGTACGACCATCAGAAAGAACATCAAGAGTTGCAAGTTCCTTCGCCATGATGAGCGGATGCTTGTAGTCGTTGTCAAACACCAATGCACCAACGCGCAAGGTGGTGGTGACAGAAGCAGCAGCCATGAGCGCTGGCATCGGAGCTAACTGATCAGTGAAGTGATCCGGCATTGTGAGAACGTCGTATCCGGCGCCTTCTGCGCGACGGGCAAGTTCTGCCCAGCCTTTTGCGGTTGCTTCTTTATTGACTTGGACACCGAAACGGAATGGGCGATGAGGGAATTGCGACATAAGGCAACCGTACCAATGGGTCATGTTGGGAAGTGGTGACGCAGGGCCAATAGCGGTGGCAAGTACGGTGGAAATTGCTGTGAATGACTCATCCCGCAAGAAAAGAGCCCATTGGGCAATGCGACTGGGTATCACACTGCTCGCCGGGGCCTTGCTGATGACAGCCGGAATCGTAGGTGCGGCTCCTCATGTGTGGAAGATGGCCAACGCCCACGAAGAAACCCCTGTGAAGTTGCCTGGGTTTATCGGACTCTCGAACCGCACCAAGATGCTCGACTCCGCTGGTCAACAAGTGGGCGTCTTTGAATTCGAGAACAGCCAACCCATTGCGATTGACCAGGTGCCTGAACACGTGGTGGCCACATTGCTGGCAGTGGAAGACAGCAGCTTTGAAAAGCACAAAGGTGTGAACCTCCGTGCGTTGGTGCGCGCCACATTGTCAAACTTTCAGTATTCAAGTGGTCGACAAGGTGCATCCACCATCACGCAACAAGTGGTGAAGAACGAATACCTCGCCGGACTTCCGCGAGACGGGCGCTACAAAATTCTGCAGGCGCGCTACGCCGTAATGCTGGAAAAGACGACCCCCAAGAAACTGATTGTGGAGAGATATCTCAACACGGTGTTCTTTGGCAACAACGCGTATGGCATTCAAGCTGCTGCTGAGGTCTACTTCGGCAAGAAAGTGGCAGACCTTTCGATCGCAGAAGCAGCATTCCTTGTCGGACTCGTACAAGCGCCGTCGTCGTATGACCCCATCAACCGCCCCGTGGCATCAAAGCGTCGCTTCAACCAAGTGATTGACCGATTGGTGCAGGTGAACCTGGTGACGAAGGAAGAGGGCGCATCCTTACAGGCGGAGACAGGCTTCCAAGTGCCAGAGACAAAGCGCGAGGTGCCCCAGCAGGGAACGAACCGCACGTATTTCACAGAGATGGTGCGTGACTATCTGCTGAACAAGTCGACGATTCTTGGTGCCACGTATCAAGAACGATTCAACATGCTGTATCGCGGTGGCATCACTGTGACGACAACACTCGATGCGAAGGCGCAAGCACAGGCAGAAGCAGCAGCGAAGAAGAACTTGCCTACCAATAAAACAGGTATCCAATCCTCCATGGTGTCGGTTGATACTGCTACCGGCGCATTACGTGCCCTCGTTGGTGGCCCCGGTTTTGTTGCGGGACGTACAGAAGTGAACCTTGCACTACGCCGTCGTCAAACGGGTTCAACAATCAAGATGTTTGTTCTCACGGCCGCACTCGAAGCAGGCGTGCAAGCAAGCGACATTATTGACGGCACATTGCCATGCACATTGCCGAACCCTGGTCTTCCTGAAGAGCCTTTCAAGATCACCAAGGGAGTTAGTAATCCCGTTGCAACGCTTGAAGCACAGACGTATTTGTCCATCAACTGCGCATATGCACGGTTGGCTCAGATAGTCGGTCTGAATCGTGTGGTGAACACGATGTACCGAGTCGCATCATCGAGTTATCTCACACGAGAGAACTACAAGATTCAGCCGTATGCAAGTTTCTCAACAGGTGCAAATGAATTCAGCCCATTTGACATTGCATCAGGTGCACAGACTGTGGCGAACGGCGGAATTCACCACGAGCCGTACTTCATCGAAAAAGTAGAAGGCCCAAGTGGAGTGTTATATCAACATCAGCTGGCTCCACAACAGGTGATCTCAAAAGAAGTGGCTGATGCTGAAGTCGACATTCTGAAAAAGACAATGACGTTAGGAACTGCTCGTCGGAGTCCATTGGCGAACAATCGTCCTTCGGCGGGCAAGACCGGTACGCAGGATGAAAACACCAATGCATGGTTTGTTGGATTCACAAAGCAGTTGACAACAGCAGTGTGGGTGGGCGACCCGAAGGGGTACACACCGATGGTCAATATTCCTGAGTTCAGAGCTGATGGTGTTGCGCGAGTAACGGGCAACACATATCCAGTGAGAATTTGGAAAGCCTTTATGGATGCAGCTCACAAAGATCTGCCCAACGTTGACTGGGATGCTCCGCCAAAGCCCACACGTAATCCGATGCGTTTGTATCTGCCTGGTCTTGATTGCATCGCAGAGTTGGTGTCGGGCAAATTGCCGCGAACCGCAACGGGTCCAGTGACCACAGTGGTGCCGGGAACAACAACAACCACAGTGCCGGTGCCTGTCACGGTTGCGCCTCCGACCGTGACAACGATTCCTGGTGCTCCAGTCATTGCGCCGACCACCACGGTGTTTAAAGGCCCGATTGTGAGAGTGGTTGACCCTGGCACGACCATCGCACCAACAGATCTCAACCCCTTGACCCCCATCGTGGGTGTGGATCCATTGCGCACGTTTGTGTACAGCTGCGCAAAGGGCTTGCCAGCATCCGTGCGCGCGGGGTAGGACTCCCTAGCCTTACAGCAATGCTTTTGTGGTTTGTCGGTACGTCGTTTCTGGCGGTGTGGTTTGTCTTTCGTGACGACCAATTTGATTATCGCGTTCTTGCGCTCGGCGCTTTGCTTCCTGACATCGTTGATATTGCCTCTGGTGGGGCATGGGCGATGCATTCGATCATCGCTCCGATTGTTGCGTTAGTCATCGTGATGGCTGTCGCCCGGCGTGGTTCCGTGGGGCGGCGTCGGTGGTTGGCATTGCCCATCGGCATGTTCATGCATCTTGTGTTTGATGGCGCGTTTAACAACACCAAAAACTTCTGGTGGCCTCTCACAGGAATCTCGTTCGATGACAGGCCGTTGCCGAGTTTTGACCGATGGGGTCTCAACATCGCTTTGGAGATCGCCGGTGCACTGATGCTTGCGTGGGTATGGAAGACAAACTCATTGTCTTCGCCTGATGCGCGTCAACGCTTTATTCGCACTGGTCGTCTTGTGGGGGCAACGCAAGGGGAGGTCGGGTAGTGCTGATTCTTCTTCGCCATGGTCAGACATCTGCGAATGCGCAAGCCCGACTACAAGGCCATATTGATTTACCGCTTGATAATGAGGGTGTGGCACAAGCGATGCGTTGCGGAGTGCACATTCGCTCGCAATATCCGAATGCACGTGTGGTGTCGAGCCCGTTGCAGCGTGCTCAGCAAACAGCAGCAGCTATCTCTGATGAGGTGGAAGTTGACGAGCGATTCATTGAACTGAACTACGGCGATTGGGATGGCGTTGCGCTGCGCGATGTTGACCAACAGCAATGGGCGCAATGGCGACAAGACCCACATTTCCGTCCGCCGAATGGCGAAACCCTGGTGGAACTTGACGTGCGTGTGAGGCCGGCGCTTGAAGAACTCTTCGCCGAATCAAAAGAACGCGACATCGTGGTGGTGAGTCATGTGTCTCCGATCAAGAGCGCAATCACGTGGGCGTTAGGTGTGGGGCCTGAAGTGACATGGCGTTGTCATCTCGACCGGGCATCCATTTGTCGCGTCTCACACGGCGCACGTGGACCATCGTTGTCTGGAATGAACGAGACAGCACACCTTCTGTAATGAAGGGTGGGGGGCGACGGTGAGCCACCCTATAAGCGGGGTTCTGTACTCGCGAACGAGTGGTGACCATCCCTCTATGCGACCTACCCGATGGATTGCCTTGCGGCGGGCGGGCACCCTCCATCTGCTTGGTCTTGCTTCGAATGGGGTTTACCAAGCCACACGAATCACTTCGCATGCTGGTGCGCTCTTACCGCACCGTTTCACCCTTACCTGTGACACTTTCGCGTCCATCGGCGGTTTGCTCTCTGTTGCACTGTCCGTCAGGTTTCCCCAACCTGGCTCTCGCCAGCACTCTGCCCTGTGAAGCCCCGACTTTCCTCAGCGTATTGCTACGCCGCGGTCACCCGGATGACTCACCGTCGTTAACGAGTGTACGGACAGCGCAAACGAAAGGTAATCAGAATTGCTACCGAAGAAGTAGGACAGATCAGTAAATGATGCTGTTGAGGCTTGGCGTGTCCATCGAGACAGTCGCGCGTGGAGCCTCTGGGACTTCTGGTCCGAGAGTGACCTGCACTGCATTGAGTGGACCAAATGCTGAAGGGAAGGTTGCGATTGTTCCGGTCACAACAGTGCCATCTTCGTTGAGCTGATCGCTGAGTGCCTTGATGCCGCCATTAAACAACTGTGCGGAAACAGCAGCGCGTCGTGCCGACTTCGCACCCATGCGCATCATCTCGCCGCGAAGAGCTGGCTCTGTGGTGAGAGAAACGAAGTACTGGTACGTGGCTGCAACGAGTGACTCAAGTGCATGCGTGAGTGCGAGAACATCTGTGGGGTTCTTGCCCTCTCCGACCAAGCGAAGTGCGTTCTCGCCGTAGGAGGTCATGAGCTTCTGGTTTGCTTCGTTCACCGGTTCAGCATTGCGTGCTGAGACCATGGGAGAAAGAGCAGCGAGATCAGCAATGTGAGCTGCAGCAAATGCGCTGATGATGGGCTTTGCTTTCGCGTCAGCCAATGAGGTCACGCGCTCGTCGGACAACATGTCTGCCACCATTTTTTCCACCGACATTGCGGTGCGAAGAAGAGCAGCATCAGTCACTTTGACATCAGGGAGCTTTTCAATTGCAGGTGTTTGACCGATGCGAGCAATGGAATGGTGCTCAGAGCCGCATGCTGCGAGAACAGCGCTACCAGCAACTAACGCACCACTGGTGCGAAGCATGGAGCGGCGGCTGATCTTTGAGGTGTTTTCAGTAGTCATTGTGATGTTCCTTCGAATCAGGCGCCAGCAGCGGCAAGGGGACTAGCGCCACCGAGCAGCGACAACGCTGCAGCATGACGGGCTTCAACAGTGATGATGGATGCAATCAACTTGGCGGCGTCAATGCCTACCAATGTGCCCAAGCGTGTGGTGTGCGCAGCGAGTGTTTCATTCTCGAGTGCTGCCATCTGGGGTGCGATTGATGCGAACGAGCCAGATGGTGAGGCAAGTGGAGCCTCAGTGGTATCGACTGCATTGGTGCCGAGGTAGGCCTTGATGGAGTCAACGTAGGCATCGTGGTGATCGAGCAAGAGGGTCAGTGCAAACTTTTCGTCGCCTGTGGCTTTTGCTGCGGCTGCTTTGTAGGTGGCAGCCATTTGGCGCTCACGCTTCAGAGCCTCATTCAGAGTGGGGAAGTCCTTCGGATCACGAGGAGCATTCACGATCTCTTCTGCAGATGCACGACCTGCAAGCAATGGCGCTGCAACAACTGCAGCACCACCAGCAAGAAGTGAGGTGAGAAGACGACGACGTGATGTCGCGGTTACTTCGGGGAGGTCAACTTGGTGATTTACCACTCGGGTCATCCTTTGTCGTTTTGGCGAAATGTCGCCCCCCAACACTAGAAGTCCAGTGCTGAGAGGTCGGGTATCCAGGAACGGGACCTGGAAACGGCCTCCGTCCATTGTTGCCGCCCAACCCCAGGGTCACCTAATGGGGCAACGGTTGCAGCCCATGTCAGGGTGCTGGCGGCTTCGGAGAGGTGTGACCATTGTCCAGCGGCGGTGCCTGCGAGGAAGCCGGCGCCGAGGGTGGTGGCTTCTGTGATGGACGAGACCCGAACGGGGCGGGCGGTGGCGTCGGCGAGCGATTGTACGAAGGTGGGGTTGCGGCTCATGCCGCCATCAATGCGAATTTCAGGGATGGACAGACCAGAGTCAGCCTCTGCAGCATCGACAAGATCAGCGCCACGATGAGCCACGCCTTCGAGAACGGCGCGCACCATGTGGGCTCGGGTGGTTCCGCGCGTGATTCCGAACAACGCTCCGCGAGCGCCGTAGTCCCAATGAGGTGTACCGAGTCCCAGAAGTGCTGGCACGAAGACCACACCTTCCGTTGTGGCGCATGTGGAAGCGATGGTGTGTGAATCGCTCGGGCTGTCAATGAGCCCCATGTCGTCACGAAGCCATTCGATGTTTGTGCCGGCCGACAACATGATGGCTTCGGTGCCATACGAGATCTGGCCGTTCTGACTGAATGCGACGATGGGAAACGTTCCGCCATCGGTACGACGAGCAGCAGTGGGTGCAGTGGGTCCGGTGAACATGTCCAACATGCCGCCCGTGCCAAATGTGATCTTGGCCATGCCGGGCTCAAGACAGCCCTGCCCGACGAGGGAGGCTTGTTGGTCGCCGGCCATCGCCATGATGCGGGGAGAGCTAGGAAGTTCAACAGCGTCGCCGACATAGCCAGCACTATCGACAATGCGTGGCAGATGACGCGCATCAATCTTGAATGCGTCAAGAACTTTTTGATTCCACTCAGTTCCCGAAGCATTGGTCATGCCGGTGACCGCAGCATTGGTGTGGTCAGTGACGAACGATGCGCCACGTGTGAGGTTCCACACCAGCCACGTTTCGATTGTTCCGATACGTAGGTCATCGCTCTCGCGAACAGAAGCATCGGTGACAACGTTGTTCAGAATCCACGCAGCTTTTGTGACGGTCTGATTCGGTGCAATCTGAAAGCCATGTTCGATGCGAGCCATGATGCACTCACCGATGGTGCGCAAGTCTTGCCAACCAATGGCGGGCGAGACTGGCTGACCGGAACTCGCGCGCCACACGATGGTGGACGCACGTTGATTCGTGATGCCGACGGCATCGGCGCTTGATGAACCGATTGCTGCGGTAGCAACGCGCTTCACCGCTGCATACATCGCCATTGCGTCGAACTCGACCATTCCATTTGCTGGAGATGAAGGAGAAAACTCTTCGTAGTGAAGATCGGAAACGGAGCCGTCATCGTTGATGATGGCTGCACGCAGACCGCTAGTGCCGACGTCAATGACGAGAGTTCTCATAACCCGAGTTTGCCTGGGTTAAGAATGCCCTTCGGATCAAGTGCGTTCTTCACACTGCGCAACACTTGCATGCTGGTGCCGAGTGCTTGCTCCATGTATTGAGAACGGCTGTAGCCAATGCCGTGGTGATGCGAAAGGTTTGCGCCAGCAGCAAGTGCTGCTCGTTGGCCGGCATCCCACAGTGCGAGATATGTGGACTCAAACTCTTCTGCTGATGGTGTTGCAGCAAATGTGAAATAGATGCATGCACCTTCGATGTAGCTGTGAGAGAGGTGGCATGTTGATGAGCGAGCACCAGGAACAGCGAGCATTGCGGTTTCCACTGCTTCCACCACGTTGTCGAGATCGGCCCAGTTGGCTGCAATCTCCATCGTGTCGACGACGTATCCCTTGCGGGTCAGAGCCTGCAGTCCGCTGGTGTCATTGCGATGGTGTGTCCACGCTTCGACGAGTGCTACATCTCCAACAGTTGCGCCCATGGACATGCACACGTCGTGCACAATGGCCATCGTTGCATCGATGAGTTGCTCGGTTCCTTCGTCAAGAACAAGGAGAGTTGCGTTGGTGCCGTTGCCACCATGTGAACGCTTGCTCTCTGCGCCGTCATACAAACGAAGAACTGCAGGTGTTGCGCCATTGCGAATGATGCGACGACATGCTTCGAAACCATCGGTCAGGGTGTCGAACACGTACGCGCCGCGACGTTCCACTTCGGGAAGTGGGTGAGCGCGAAGCCAGACGCGGGTGATGACTGCAAGAGTACCTTCGCTGCCGAGGAGCAGTTGTGACAAGTCTGGTCCGACTGCGCCAGCAGGTGCGCCGCCGGTGCGAATGATGGTTCCATCGGCAAGCACTGCTTCGAGTGCGTGCACCATGTCTTCAATTTTTCCGTAGCGGGTGGAGTACTGACCAGCGCCGCGGCATGCGACCCAGCCGCCAACAGTGGCAAGTGCAAAGGACTGCGGGAAGTGGCCAACAGTAAGGCCGTGCGTACGGGCTGCATCTTCCATGTCAGGGCCAAATGTTCCTGCAAGAACTTCGATGATGCCGGAGACTTCGTCGACAGATTCAACACTTTGCATGTTGGTCATGTCGAGTGCGACACCTTCGCGAAGAGGAATTGCTGCGCCGCACACACCGCTACGACCACCTGATGCTGTGACAGCGATGCCGTGCGTGTTGCAGTAGGCGAGAAGCTTCGAGACTTCTTCAGTCGTGCGTGGCTTGCACACAAGTCCAGGAATACGTGGCACTTGATTCTGCAATGACCACGACAATGACAATGGCCACCAGTCGCGACCATGATTCGCGCGGTCGGCTGCGTCGTCGATTGTTTCGCAGATGCCAGCAATATCGCGTGCGTTGTCTGCGGTGATCACTGTTGCTGGACCTGTGAGTCGAGATGTTGCGACAGCTGGGTCGCCACCGAACTCAATTGGGTCAGTAATGGCGGTGTTGAAAGTGTGAAGGCTCACTGGTGTTCCGTTCCGGGAGTAGAAGAAGCGATGAATTCGGCCTCTGTAACAAGTGCTGCAGCATCTTCACGGGCGCATTCGTCCATGAACTGAGCAAGGCTGCGATCGCGTGTTGCGGCATCCCACTGCAACAGAGGTGCCATGAGGTTGGCGACATCGCCGGCTGCACGGGCACATGCTTTGCGATCAAGCAAGCGAGAACGCGTGCGTCGTGTGAGTACGTCGTCGAGTGTTGTTGCCATTTCATGCGTGACTGCATAGACAGCTTCAGCCTTGAAATAGGGAAGACCTGGAACAAGTGGTTCGCCGAGTGATGCATCGCCGGCAATGAGTGCCTTGATGGCTGCAGCATCGGAACCAAAGCGACCATCGAGGTGACGGTCAAGTTGCGTCGAAGAAGCACGCTTGCCACTCGCGCCGCGAAGTTGCAATGCCTTGGTCTTTGAATGGGCTTTGACATTCAACAACGTGCAGGCTTCGTCAACGGCGTCTTCAGCCATCTCGCGATAGGTCGTGAGCTTGCCGCCAGTCACGGTGATAACGCCGTTGTCGCTGGCAAACACCTTGTGTCGCCGGCTGAGGTCAGCAGTGCGACCTGCCTTTGCAGCAGAGTCATCCATTTTTACTAGCGGACGCAATCCGCTCCACACGCCGGTCACGTCATCAACGGTCACGCCAGTGGTGATGCTCGCATTGAGCGCATCAAGGACATACTCAATGTCGTCCTTTGTGCATTGCGGATCATTGACGGGACCCTTGTAATCAGTGTCGGTGGTTCCGATGTACGTGTACTGGTAGGTGCCGTCACCATTTGAGATCCAGGGCACGACGAACAGGCTGCGACGGTCTTTCGGAACGGGGATGACAACAGCAATGTCGTTGCGCACTTTGTCCCAAGGGACAGTGAGGTGAACACCCTTTGCAGGGCGAATGGTGTCGGGGTGAGTCTTTTCGTCGAGTGCACGCACGTCGTCAGCCCATACGCCTGTTGCACTGATTACGACTTTCGCGTTCACAGTGAAAGAAGAGCCTGACAAGTTGTCGGTGACGCGAACAGTATGAGACGTGCGGCTTTGCGTATCGATGCCATTGACAGTGCAGCGATTCGCGATGGCTGCGCCTTTGTCGGCAGCAGTACGAAGAACCGTGAGGCACAAGCGAGCATCATCGGCTTCTGCGTCGTAATAGAGATACGCCGATGCCAGCTTGCGCTCTTCCATCGTGGGCAAATGTGTGAAGGCCTTCTTTGCAGACAAACGACGGTGAATGCGACCAATACGCCATCCGCCGGTGAGGTCATACATCCACATTGCAGAACCGAGTGCGCGTGCAATCTTTTTCGAGACAACACCGTTCTTCGTGAGGATGGGAATCATGAAAGGAAGAACATGAACAAGGTGTGGTGCATTGCGACACAGGCGCTTGCGCTCACGTAATGCTTCGTACACCAAGCGCACATCGCCTTGTTGGAGGTAGCGAAGACCGCCGTGAATCAGTTTGGAAGATTTTGATGATGTGCCAGATGCAAAGTCATCGCGTTCAAGAAGTGCGACACGTAGGCCACGTGAAGCGGCGTCGAGAGCAACTCCGGCACCGGTGATTCCTCCACCAATGACAACAACATCGAACTCTTCAGATTCGAGTCGTTGGAGCGAAGAAAGGCGATCGAATTCTGTGTGTTGTGACATCGCTGTTGAGCCTAGATGGTTGGCGTCTCGCTTAGTAAGTCGGCTGACTTAAATGGAGTGGGGGTCACTGGCTGCTGTTCCTGTTCGGAAGTACCTGTCGGAAAGAGGAGCTCCTTTCTCTTTAGGCTCAGTGGTCTGCTTCCGTAGAAGAAAACAATGGCTATTACTTACGACCCCAAACATCCGAAGTACCTCGATGAGGCTGATGTTCGAGACGAACTCACCCGCGTCTTCGACATTTGCCAAGGTTGTCGTCAGTGCGTCGACCTGTGTCCATCATTTCCCACGCTGTTTGGCTTTCTTGACCGTCACGATGACCGCGATGCAGGGCGCTTGACTCCTGAGCAGCAAGACCACGTGGTGGATGCGTGCCACCAATGCACACTCTGTTCTAGTCATTGCCCGTACACACCGGAGTTGGATGAAAGAGCACTTGATTTTCCTCGTTTGATGTTGCGGCATTCGGCCATGCGAGTTGCAAACGATCAAGTGTCTCTACGCAAGCGCATCACCACGTCAGTTCTGGGTCATACCAACTTGGTGGGCACAGTCGCATTGGCAATGCCGGCTCTTTCTCATCGTCTTGTCAACGCACAACCAGGGTCCATCGTGCGCAAGCTCATGAAGATGACGACTGGTGTCTCTGCGGTTCGACTTCTGCCCCCGTTTGCAAACGAACGCTTCAGTACCTGGTTCAAGAAACGTGTCCCCGTCGAGCTGTCGAAGAAACAGGGCAGTGTCTCTGTGTTCCCAACATGCATCGTTGAGTATCAGCAGCCGAGCATTGGTCATGACCTTGTCAAGGTGTACGAGCGCAATGGCATTGAATGTTCACTGGTGGACGGCGCAGGGTGTTGTGGCGCGCCATATCTCCATAGTGGTGATGTCGATACATTCACAAAGGTTGCTGCCAAGCAGGTGAAGGTGTTGGCCGATGCCGTGCGTCGCGGCAATGACATCGTGGTTCCTCAACCCACATGTGGCTATGTCATCAAGAAGGACTATGTCGTGTATGTGGGCGGGCCTGATGCGGAACTAGTCGCCGCGCACACATTTGACACTTCTGAATATCTCATCAAGATGCACCAGGCGTCGGGAACCGAGCTCGACACAGATTTCTCGGGCGACATCGCAGAATCCATTTCGTATCACCTTCCATCTCACTTGAAGGCACAGAACAATGGAATGGGGAGTCGTGACCTCATGGCCCTCACCGGCGTAGAGATCACAGTGATTGACCAGAGTTCTGGAGTCGATGGCATGTGGGGTTACAGGGCAGAGAATGACGAGTTGTCGATTCCCATCGCACAGAAGTTGGCTGCCTCAATCACTGCCGCTGATCGCGCTGTTGTTGTCGGAGACTGTCACTTGGCCAATACCGCAATCGTGGAACAGACAGCTCAGGTGCCTCTGCACCCATTGCAGTTTTTGGCACGTTCATACGGAATCGCTGAAGAGTCCACCTCATAAACCCATTCCGGCAAGGGGTTTCTCTCTGATTTGATTGATGTGACGCCCGACACATACGATGCGCGCAAGGGGCAGCTGCCCCGGCATCGAAGGGGGTTCCGGTGTCAATCACAGAAATCACATGGAGAAATCGTGGCGCATGTAACGGGCTAGACCCGGCTGTGTTCTTTCCTGATTCCGAAGAAAACGCTGGAGAAGCGAAGTCCATCTGTGCGGAGTGTGCCGTGCGCTTGTCGTGTCTCGAACATGCCTTGGCCGTTCGTGAACGCGACGGTGTGTGGGGTGGCTTGACCGAGAAAGAACGTCGCCGAATGATCCGCCAGCGTCGCCGTACTGCCTAATCATTCGTTTTTTCTGTCTGCGGGCAGGGATACTTAAAGACATGGCACTTACTCAGGCGTTCGTTGGTTGGCCAACAATTTTGGCGCAACTTCTCGAACGTCGAGATCTCGGCGCTGAGTTAGCGGAGTCTGCGATCACAGAAATTCTGAACGGTGTCGCAACGCCTTCTCAGATGACTGCATTCATCGTTGCTCTTCGCGCCAAAGGTGAAACCACCGAAGAGCTCGAAGGCATGTTGCGCGCCGTTCGTGCAGCGGGTGGTCGTGTGCATCTTGAACCATCATTGGCGTCTCGAACGATTGACATTGTTGGTACAGGTGGCGACAAGAGCAACTCGGTCAATGTGTCCACGATGTCAGCGCTTGTTGTTGCGGGTGCAGGAGCACCTGTGTGCAAGCACGGCAATCGCGCGGCATCTTCAAAGTGTGGCGCTGCTGACTTGCTCGAGGCAGCAGGTGTTGCGATCGAACTCGACCCTGCAGGCGTGCAGGCGAGCGTTGAGGAAGCTGACTTTGGTTTCTGTCTTGCTGCTCGTTTCCATCCCGCATTTCGATACACCGCTCCGTCGCGACGCGAGATTGGTGTTCCGACTGCGTTCAATCTTCTTGGGCCGATGGCAAACCCTGCACCTATCTCGAACATGTTGGTGGGTGTTGCAATGCCCAACATGATGGATCGTATGGCGGATGCACTTGCATCACGCGGCGTCACCAGTGCGTGGGTGGTGCATGGTCACGGCGGACTTGATGAGTTGGCAGTGAGTGGCCCCAACACTGTGTTCGAACTTCACGATGGCCAAGTGCACACTTTTGAAGTGAACGCAAAAGATTTCGGAATCGCAGTCTCAACACTTGATGACATTCGTGGTGGAGAGCCAGAGGACAATCTGGCAATTTTGCGAGACACATTCGCAGGCAAGCCTGGCCCCGTGCGCGACATCGTCACATTCAATGCAGGATGCGCGCTCTATGTCGCAGGCATTGCCGGAGACGTGTCGGACGGTATTGAGCGCGCGCGTGCTTCCATTGATTCGGGTGCAGCAGTCGCAGTTCTCGAGAACGTGATTGCAGTTACTCATCGCGAAGCCACTCGAATGGAGACACAGCCATGACCGTTCGTGTGCCTGCAACCTCAGCAAATCTCGGACCTGGTTTCGACGTGATGGGTCTTGCTTTGTCGTTGCATTGTGAAGTGGGCATTGTGGGCACTGATGTTGCGCCCGATGGTGCTCATGAGTGTGAAGACACGCATCCGGCGCACGTTGCGTTTGTTCGTGCTGGTGGCACAGGCAAGGTGTGGGTCAAGAACACGATTCCGATGGGTCGCGGTATGGGTTTCAGCGGGGCAGTACGCGTCGCCGGAATCATCGCTGCTGAGCAACAGGCCTCGAACGGTGCATGGGATCGCGCAACATCGCGAGCTCTTGCCATCGGAACTGAATTAGAAGGTCATGCCGACAACGTCGCGCCGTCATTGTTTGGCGGAGTCGTCATCGCCAGTGGTGAGCACGTGGTCAATGTGCCCATTGTCTTGAACCCCGTGTTTGTGATGTGGATTCCGGACTTCACAACATCAACGAATGAATCACGCGGCAAAATCGGACCAACGATTGCGCTTGAAGATGCAGTGTTTAACATCGCTCACACCGCGATGTTTGTCACTGCGTTGCAAACTGGTGATGTGCCATTACTGCGTGAAGCAACAAAAGATCGCATTCATCAAGACATTCGTCTTGCGGCATCACCCGCTTGTGCTGCGGCACTGCAGGCAGGTCTCGATGCAGGTGCATGGTGCGGATGGTTGTCGGGGTCGGGTCCCACAGTGGCCTTGATGTGTGACCCAGCCATGGCCGATGCAGTTGCAGCAGCACTGCCCTCTGATGGTCATGCCAAGAAGTTGACTATCGACTTCGACGGCGCTGTCATTCTGTAACTGCTTGCACTGCAATTAGATCCTTCTCAGGGCCTTGTCACGCAACCTTGTCACACCCCTTGATGAAAGTGGTGGGCATGGAAGACATCTCACCAGTACACACCGCCACAGAAGCCCATCAGCCAGTTCTCATGATCTCGTGCGACACCTGCGTCATGAAGGACACTGATGCCTGTGGGGACTGCATGATGAGCGTTTTGTGCGATATGCCTGAATCTGGGGCCGTGATTCTCAATCTGGAAGAGCTTCGAGAAATTCGTTTGCTCGCTCAGGCCGGTTTGGTGCCTACGCTTCGGCACCGTGCCGTTGGCTAACCGAACTCCGAAGAACCCAAAGCTGGTTGCCTCGAACGCCCCATCGGGGGCGCAGTATTGGGCGCAACTCCATGAGCTTGGTCTTCAGGCAGGACTCGATGTTGTGGGCGTTGCCCCCGCAGGCGTCATGCATCGCGCTTTAGATCAGTTGCATGATCGCGAGTCACGCGGTCTTGTCAATGGAATGAAGTTCACCTATCTACGCCCGGAACGTTCCACGAACCCAGCTCTGTTGGTTGAGGAAGCGCGAACAGTGATTGTGGGGATGCGTTCGTATGCATTCGACGAGCCCGAGATGCGCAGTGGTGATCGTCCGTTGGCGCGAGTTGCTCGCTATGCATGGGATGACCATTACGGACATTTGAAGGCTTCACTCACGCAGGTTGCGGCGCAGTTGCGAACCGATGGTCACCGAGCAACAGTTTTTGCAGACGACAACTCCATTGTTGATCGCGAGATTGCCTACCTCGCTGGTCTTGGTTGGTTTGGGCGTAACGCCAACATCTTGGTGCCCGGCAAAGGCAGCATGATGGTGATTGGTTGCATTGTCACAACAGCGGACTTGCCCATTGCGACGCCGGTGGAAGATGGGTGCGGAACATGTGTGCGCTGTCAGCCTGCATGTCCGACAGGCGCCATCGTCGAACCTGGCGTGATTGATGCGAATCGTTGTTTGTCGTGGCTTTTGCAAAAGCCCGGCATTTTTGATCGCGCACATCGCGAGGCATTGGCTGATCGCATTTACGGATGTGATGACTGCCAGACAGTGTGTCCGCCGACGAAGCGTGGCGGTTCACAGCCAGCATCAGAACATCATGTTCCTTTCATCGATGTTGTGTCGTGGTTGCATCTCGACGACAACGCACTTGAGGCTGCCTGTGATGGTTGGTATGTACATGGTCGTGACATGACGTGGGTGAGGCGCAACCTGCTGATCATTCTGGGCAACATTGCTCAACCGTCTGATGACGCCGTTGTGGATGTTGTGCGTCGTTATCTATCGCATGAGCGTGCCGAGTTGCGTGCCCATGCTGTGTGGACCGCGGCCCGACTGGGACTCAATTCACTTCTTCATTTTGATGATCCTGATGAATTGGTCGGCGAAGAACTTGCGCATCTGCCAACCTTGCGGGGCGACCTATGAAGCATCTTCTTGTCACCAATGACTTCCCGCCAAAGATTGGCGGCATTCAATCTCTTTTGTGGGAATGGTGGCGTCGATTGCCCTCAGACTCATTCGCAGTTCTCACGAGTCCGCACGAAGGGGCTGCAGAGTTTGATGCTCAGCAGGCATATCGCATTGAACGGACACGAGAGCCGGTGTTGTTGCCTCATCCGTGGATGGTGCAGCGCATTAATGCGATGGCCAAAGACTTCGGTGCAGATTTTGTTGTTCTTGATCCTGCATTACCGCTTGGTCTTGTGGGGCCATCGCTGAAACTGCCGTACATGGTGGTGTTGCACGGTGCTGAGGTCACGGTGCCGGGTCGTTTGCCGGGGTCAAAGCAGGTGTTGGGTCGTGTGTTGCGTGGTGCCGAACACATCATTGCTGCGGGTGGGTATCCGGCGCGAGAAGGCGAGCATGCTGCATCTCGTTCGTTGCCCATCACTGTGGTGCCACCAGGTGTTGACACTGATCGATTTGTTCCGTTGTCTTCTGCTCAACGAACAGCGGCGCGTGAACATTTCGGTTTCAAAGAAAACGAAGAAATCATTCTCGGCATTAGTCGACTCGTGCCGAGAAAAGGTTTCGACACTGTGATTAAGGCAGTTGCGCAGTTGGCACCTCATCGTCCAAACCTGCGATTGGTGATTGCAAGTACAGGTCGCGACGAAGACAGATTGAAGAAACTAGCAGCCGAGATGCGAGCTCCCGTTGCTTTCCTCGGACGAGTGCCCCATGACGACTTGCCCGCGTTATACGGATGTGCCGATGTGTTCTCGATGATGTGTCGCAATCGTTGGGGTGGTCTCGAGCAAGAAGGTTTCGGGATTGTGTTTGTGGAAGCAGCTGCCTGTGGCGTGCCGCAGATCGCGGGCGACAGCGGTGGAGCAGCAGAAGCAGTGCTTGATGGAGTGACGGGGTTCGTGATGACTAATCCTGATGATTCGTCGGGCCTTGCAGCACGGATTGTTGACATTCTCGATAATCCTGAACTACGAGCATCCATGGTTGTTGCGTCCCGTGAACGAGCCCTCAGTGAATTCAACTACGACGTTCTTGCACGCCGTTTAGGTGATGTCTTGAAAGTGGGGCAATGATGGGTGACGTGAAGGGCGCAGTAATTGTTCGAGTGAATGCAGTATTCACCGCATTGTTCTTGGTGACCGCTGTTCTCGCCGCGGTCTATTTTGAACAGCCCTGGAAAGTCATTGCGGCCGTTGTCTGTCTCGCAAGTTTCTCTGTCGGCGTGTGTGCTTTCCTGTGGGGGTACTGGAGCGCAGTGCAACGCAGCCGTGAAGACAACATCTCGGTTGCTGCGATGTACTTCCTCATTGACAAATGTGCTCCGAAATCTGTTGCTCGTCGAATGAATGGGTTGCTGACACTGCAAGTGATTATTGGGTTGGTGACTGCCGGCATGAGGCCATCCACCGATGGAAAGAGCGGAAGCACACTCGCCTTTGGCATTTTGGTTCCGATGTTGGGTTTGGGTCTGAATGGGCTCTGGGCTGCGTTCCATGGCCAGTTTGCACCCCGTTCTGCAGCAAATTCACAGAGGGTGTCGCCTGAGGCCTCTCCGAACGGGCAAGATGAAGACCATGACTGATCGCGCTGCTCAGACCACACTCATTGATGCACCACTTGAAAAGTGCACACAGATTGTTCTTGATTTCGAGAGCTATCCCGACTGGGCCAAGGACGTCAAAGAGGCCACTGTTCGTGAACGTGATGACCAAGGTCGTCCATCACGCGTGGAGTACCGAGCATCAGCTCTTGGTCGCAGCACTCATTACACCTTGGAATATGACTACTCAGAAGCGCCATCACGCTTGTCGTGGCATCTCGTTGAGGGCGACATCATGCGTGCATTGAATGGCGCCTACTCCTTCGTTGAAATTGATGGCGGGACGCAAGTGTTCTATGAATTGGAACTTGATCTCGTGGTTCCTTTGCCTGGTTTCGTGAAGCGTCGTGCTGAGGCTCGCATCTTGATCGAAGCAGTGAAAGAACTGAAGGCCCGCGCCGAATCGTGAAACACGTAGGCATTGACGTCGGCGGCACTAAATGCCTCGGCGTCATCGTTGACTCGTATGGTCACGTTCTTCATGAGGTGAGGTATCCCACGCCTCACGCATCAGAACTCATTGACCTACTCGAAAAGATGTTTCGTGAACTCGAGGGCGAAACAACCTTGGGTATTGGTGTGCCGGGTCTCATCACAGCAGATGGTGTGATCAAAGCGTCACCGAACATGAAAGGCGCACACAACATTGGTGTGGGGCCCGAGTTGCGTGAGCGTTTAGGCATCGCAGTGCATGTCGAGAACGATGCAACGGTTGCTGCCTTCGGTGAATGGAAATCCGGTGCTGCAATGGGAGCTCGTGATGCCGTCATGGTCACTCTCGGCACGGGTATCGGTGGTGGCATTGTGATGGGTGGTCATCTTCAGCGCGGCGCAAATGGATTTGCCGGAGAAATTGGCCACATGGTGATTGAACGTGACGGCGTGGAATGCCCGTGCGGTCGACGCGGCTGCTGGGAGCGGTACGCATCAGGGTCAGCACTCAAGATGTTGAGCGGTGGTGTCGACGGCAAGGAAGTGTTCGAGAAGTTTCACGCAGGTGATGCTGATGCCACGGCAGTGGTGAACATGTTTGCATCGTGGATTGCTGAAGGTCTTGCGAGCCTCACCAATATTTGCGATCCCGAAGTGATTGTGATTGGCGGGGGAGTCATCGAATCCTTTGCCACACGAATTGATGTGCTGGAAGAAAAGTTCTCGCAATCGCTCTATTCGTCTGCGATGCGACCACATCCGCGCCTTGTTCCCGCTTCGCTCGGAGAAAAAGCTGGGGCTATTGGTGCAGCACTGCTCGTCGGAGAAGTAGTCGGTTAACTCGCAGTTTTCGTGGGTGGCACATATGCCAACTGCGAACTATTCAGGAGTGTCCTGAGCCCAATGTCGAGACCGATCAACGGCACGTAACCACGTGGCATGATCGCCACTTTCCTCTGCAGGTTCGAAACGTTGATCGAGTTGCCACATTTGCGACACTTCGTCGATGCTTGACCACACACCTTCTGCAAGTCCCGCCAAGTACGCGGCACCTAATGCTGTTGTTTCGTGGTCGGTGGGGCGCAGCACGGGAACGCGCAACTCATTTGCTTGTCGTTGCAGCATGGCGTCCATCACTGCTGCACCGCCGTCAACACGTAGCTCGTTCAATGTGACGCCACCAGCGACTGTCATTGCATCAATCGCATCACGCGTTTGGAACACCATGGCATCAATGACGGCGCGAGCAATGTGAGCTTTTGTTGTTCCGCGGGTGATGCCCACAATTGTTCCTCGCGCATATGGGTCCCACCATGGACTACCGAGGCCAGTGAATGCTGGAACAACGTAGACGCCACCTGAATCAGGAACCGTTGCAGCGAGTTCGCCCACCTCAGATGCATTGCGAATGATGCCGAGTCCATCGCGTAGCCACTGCACTGCAGCCCCGGTGACAAAGATTGCGCCTTCCAGTGCATATACCGGTGCGCCATCGCCGAGATCCCACGCAACTGTTGTCAACATTCCGTCTGTTGGCGTTGGACACGTTGTGCCAACATTGAGAAGAACAAAACTTCCGGTTCCATACGTGTTCTTCGCCATGCCGGGTTGTGTACACATCTGTCCGAAGAGAGCACTTTGTTGATCGCCTGCAATGCCAGAGATGGGAATTCCGCTCGGAACGCCAGGGACATTTGTTGTAACGCCATATCGACTGCTTGATGGCCGCACCTCAGGAAGTGCTTCGCGTGGCACGCCAATGAGTGCGCACATTTCGTCGCTCCACTGCATGGTGGTGATGTCGAACAACATGGTGCGGCTGGCATTGCTCGGGTCAGTGACGAAGGATGCGCCGTTCGTCAACTTCCACACAAGCCATGTATCGATCGTGCCAATACGAAGATGAGGTGCAGCTGGAAGATCATGATGTGCGGCAATCCACGCAGCCTTTGTGCCCGAGAAGTACGGATCAAGAACTAACCCGGTGATGCGACGAACGGTGCTGAGATGTGGAGCAAGTTCTTCACAGCGTGCAGCAGTGCGACGGTCTTGCCACACGATGGCGCGTGAACACGGTTCTCCGGTGCGCTGGTCCCAGGCGAGAATCGTTTCTCGTTGGTTGGTGATGCCAATCGCTGCAATGGGCTCATTGAGTTGAGCAACAACTTCAGCAAGAGTGGCTGCAATCGCGTCCCAAATCTCGTTGGCATCATGTTCCACCCAGCCTGGCTGAGGAAAGTACTGCGGAAACTCTCGATAAGCAGAAAACGATTGACGGCCGTCATCGAAGACTGCACGTGTACGCACTCCAGTTGTTCCGGCGTCTAGTGCAAGTACAACTCCCATGGTTAAGCCTTCTTGGAATCAGAGATGAGTTGGATAAGAGCTCTCTGCACACCAGGTTGAGATGCAAGCACTTCTTGTGGTGTCGCAGTGTCGCCCGAGTAATTGGTCACGAGCGCACCTGCTTCGGTCGCAATGACTTGCCCGGCAACTAAGTCCCATGAATTCAGATGTTCTTCAAAATATGCATCGAGCCGACCGCATGCAACAAAGCACAAGTCAATTGCGGCTGCACCGAAACGTCGAATGTCACGAATCTGGCCCACCATGGTTGCCACACGCTTGGCATGCATCTCTCGTTGACTCACGTGATAACTGAAGCCAGTACACACAAGTGCATCACTGAGAAGGGTGTTCTCTCTCACTGAAATACGGTCTCCGTTCAATGTGGCACCTTCGCCGCGTGCTGCAGTGAACATGTCGCCGAGGGCTGGTGCATACACCGCACCTGCGATGGGGCCGTGCTCATCGACAGCACCAATAGACACAGCCCACATGGGAATATCGAAATAGAAGTTTGAGGTGCCATCAATAGGGTCGATGTGCCACGTGATGCCAGAGGTCCCATCGCGACTTGCACCTTCTTCGCCCACGATGCCGTCATCCGGGCGTAATTCACGAAGACCAGCAGTGATCATGTCTTCACTTGCTTTGTCGTATTGCGTCACCATGTCGGTGGGGGACGACTTTGTCGTGGCAGTGACATCGCCGCTCTTGCGTCCTGCAAGTGCCATGTCACCCGCTGCATGCGCTAACTGTTCAGCAATAGAGCGCAGTTCGTTGCCGAGACCGAGTTGACTCATTACTTGTCAGCGATCTCTCGCCATTCACCTAATGCACGAAGAACAAGTACGGCGACAACTGCTGTACCGGCGGCACTACTCACTGAGCCAAGAAGGATGCCGATACCGAGAAGGAACCCGGAAGCATCTTCAGCCTGAATGTCAACGAGCGCGTATCCGATCAATGCGCCGGCGAGTCCGCCGACGAGGATGGCGATGAATGCAAGGACGCGCGCCACCGTGGAGGGGAGAGCGGAGAGTGAGTCTGACTGTTGAGGCACCTGCCCATCGTAGGCGGGCATTGCTGTTGCTGAACTAGCGTCAGGAGAAGTGACCGACCATCGTTCAATCCTGCATATTGATATGAACGCGTTCTACGTATCGGTGGAACTATTGCGTCACCCTGAGTTACGGGGACTTCCTGTCGTCGTTGGTGGCACAGGGGGTCGAGGGGTCGTGTCGGCGGCGTCGTACGAAGCTCGTCAGTTCGGTGTGTATTCGGCCCTGTCGTCGGCCGTTGCTCGTCGACTGTGCCCTGATGCAATCTTTCTGCCGCCCGACATGAGTCACTACTTAGAAGTGAGCCATCAACTGCACGACATCTTTGAAACGGTGACACCACTGGTGGAGCAGATTTCTGTTGATGAAGCATTTCTTGATGTCACGGGAGCACGGTCGCTGTTAGGAGATGCGCAGCAAGTAGCTGCGTTGCTTCGTGAACGTGTCTTTGAACAAACCCAACTGCCATGCACGGTGGGTATTGCACCCAACAAGTTCATCGCAAAGATGGCTTCTGAGTTTGCAAAACCCAAAGCTCGTCCCAGCGGAATCGAACCCGGTTTTGGTGTGTATGAAGTGCTGCCTGGCGACGAGATTCAATTTCTTCATCCCTTGCCCGTGCAAAGTTTGTGGGGAGTGGGCCCTGCCACTTTGAAACGCTTAGACACATTGGGCATCCGATCCATTGGTGACCTCGCTGCAATCGATCTTCCAATTCTGTTGAGTGCTGTTGGAGACTCGCACGGCCGTCATCTCTATTCATTGGCCCACGGCATTGATGATCGCCGAGTGGAGCCAGAGAGAGTGGCGAAGTCGATTGGGCATGAAGAAACTTTCTCGCGTGACATCACCACCCACGAAGAGCTCCATCATCATTTGGTGCGTCTGTGTGATGCCGTGGCTCGTCGCACCCGTGAAGCCGGCATTGCGGCAGGAACATTGATGTTGAAGGTGAAGTTCTCATCATTTGAATCTGTGACTCGGTCGACAACTCCCTCTGTTCCGCTCACAACGGGGCCATCAATGGTCGCTGCATTAGAGCCACTTCTCGCATCTCTGGATTACTCGCAAGGCGTCCGTCTCCTTGGGGTACATGCCCAAAAACTCGGTGAGAGTGCGGGAGCTGCGCCACGGTTATTTGACGATGGGGGTGAAAGCCCCGAAGATGTCGAAGAGCAATGGGTCCCTGCCAGTCGGGCCATCGACTCCATTGCGGAGAAGTTTGGCCCGGGTCTTATTGGTCCCGCCAGCACTCTTGACTCCCGTCGTCCTGGGGAGAATCCCTTCGGTCCGGAGGCAAACGGCGAGTGACCGTGTGACATGTCGCTCGGAAGAAGGAAGAAATTGGTGCATTCCTGCTTTGTGTTTCGGCTCTCGGAGTGAGACAATCAAGGCGTGCCATTGTCTGACGACGAACAACGAATCCTTCGGGAGATCGAACATCAACTGAGTGCTGACGAGAAGTTTGCGTCTGCAGTTTCGTCAAAAGGTTTGTATAGCCACTCTGCCAAGCGTGTGTGGTGGTCGTTGTTGGGCATGGTTGCCTGCCTCATCGGAATTGTTGCCACGTTGCAGATCCATTACCTCGTGGCTTTCGGTGCCTTTATTGGCATGTTGTTCTTTGCGATGTTGATTGAGCGCCAATTGCGTCTCATTGGTCGTGCTGGTGTGCAAGACCTCGCTCAGAAAATCCCACGACCTCGCGTCAATTTTCCCCGAGACTAGCGCTTCTCCTCGAAGTGCACGGCTGATTGTCTTGTACTGTGGGCAGTATGCAGTCTCTCGTCACGCCCTCGGCAATTCTCGCCGTTGCTGTGAGACCCCATTTGTGGGGCACTGCATTACGCCAGTTGTCTCGTCTGTCTCCTGATGGCTGGTGGAAGCGGGCTCCGTTCTTGCCCATTCCTCCTGCGGATTACATCGAGTTCCGGTTTGTCACGCAATATGGCGGCGAGCACGGATCACGGGACGAACGAGTGCGCACCGTAGACGTTCTTGATTATCTCGCGTGGTGCAAAGAATGGAATCAGGCTCGCTGATGTCCATCGCACGACGGTCACCTTTCTCTCGGTTGCGGGCGAGATAGTCATGAGGAGCGCGCTCGTACTCAATGCAACGTACGAACCGCTCAGTGTCGTCTCCGCGCGTCGCGCCATTTGTCTTGTCTTGCTCGATAAAGCAGAAATTGTTGCCGATGATGGCACCCGGGTTCATTCGGAACGTTTCTCTGTTCAGTCACCAGTTGTCATTCGTTTGCGATACATGGTGAAAGTTCCGTATCAGCGCAGCACCACGATGTCTCGACGGGCCGTATTTGCTCGCGATAATCACATCTGCGGTTACTGCGGAGGAGCAGCCGACAGCATCGATCATGTGATGCCTCGTTCGCGCGGTGGAAAAAATGAATGGGATAACGTCATTGCCGCATGTCGTGGATGCAATCTTCGTAAGCGTGACCGCACTCCAGAAGAAGCCGGGATGAAGCTGGCGCATCCGCCACAAGCCCCTCGTGAATTGTCCTGGATTATGTATTCCGTTCCTCGTATTCCCGAGGAGTGGAAGCCGTACTTGGCTCGTGCCAGTTAAAACGGCAAGAGTGGAGCCATGACCAACCGCCAATCTCCGTGGGTGCGCCACGATTGGCAGGGGTCTGCTTTTGATTTTCATGCAATGAATCCGGCGCCGACGCGCGCATTGTGGTGGTGCACGGTGCAAGCACCGGCAATCATCCTGGGTTCTACTCAGCAAACAGGCGATGTTGATGCTGCAGCTGCGGCAGATCTTGGTCTCGAGGTTGTTCGTCGACGCAGTGGCGGTGGAGCGGTTTTTGTGCACCCCACAGAGTCAGTGTGGATGGACATCACAATTCCGCGAGACGACCCTTTATTCGTCGACGATGTCAGTGCGTCGATGTTGTGGCTCGGTGATGTGTTCTGCGAAGCGTTGTCACCATGGGTGCAGGCAGAGACATATCGCGGTGAATTCACAGCTGGCGCGTATGGCCGCAGTGTGTGTTTTGCCAGTACTTCTCCCGGAGAAGTTTTCGTTGGTGATCACAAGTTGGTGGGTATTAGCCAACGACGCGGGCGAGACGGTGCACGTTTGCAATGCGTGTTGTATCGCTCGTGGAGTCCAGAGGCATGGGTGTCTTCGTTGACTGCGACAGATATTCGCGAGCAGATCTCGTCGCTTTCTGTTGCCACCATTGCTGCTGATGCGGCTGACATCGTGTCCACCGTTTTCGACGCTCTTCCGGCCTAGTCCGAAGAATTCTGAGAACAACTGCCCGTGGCGGAGCTCTGCCCTGTAAGGGGGTTGTGGGGAGCAGTGGGGGGATTTGTGGAGAAAAGTGGGGGATAGTGGTTGACAGTGGGGAGCAGTGGGGATAACTTGTCACCCAGGTGGAGGCGGAGAACTTCCCCCAGGAAGGCAAAACCGTGTTTGTTGGAGTGCATGAGCGCCAGTTAGACCCCAAGGGTCGTCTTGCGTTGCCTGCTGCATTCCGTCCTCGGTTAGAGCCCCGCTGTTACCTCTCTTTTGGACGCGATAAGTGCATTGACGTCATGACCGCTGAGGCCTTCGAGAGCGATGTTGCTCAGGTGTTGGAAAAAGTTCGTTCTGGCGAGATGAGCCAAGAACAGCGTCGCGCCTTGGCTGCGAACACTGTGGAAGTCACCATTGACGCTCAGGGTCGAGTGAACATTGATGAAAAGTTGCGTGCCTACGCGGGAATCTCCCTGGGCGCCAAAGTCGTTGTCGCCGGTTCCTTTGACCGAGTGGAAATCTGGGAGCCGGAGCGCCATGAGCGCACCATTAGTGCCGGCACCGAGAAGATCGCTGGAGCGGGCGCGTGATCGCTGATGCTTCGACTGACCTATCAACACGCCTTGGACCAGCGGTCTCGGGCAGTTTTCCGGATGGCACGGTGGTTTGCATCAACTCCGCCCGCTGCCATCGCGCACGTCCCAGGGATAAATCTGGGCTGCACTCGCTATCCGGAAAGCTGCCGGGGACCGCAGGTCGCCGTAGCAATGGCACAGGTGTCGTCATGAACGCAGCATTCGTTCATGAGTCGGTGATGCTCGCTGAAATTATTGATGTTTTTGCAGAGATGAACAACGGTGTCTTCTTGGATGCCACCTTGGGTGGTGCTGGACACTCTGTCGCACTCCTTCGTGCGCACTCAGAACTTCGTTTGCTTGGCATTGACCAAGATGATGTTGCTCTCGGTGCTGCCGCAGCAGTTCTTTCTCAGGCTGATTGCAGTGGACGTGCAACCCTCCGGCGCGCCCGCTTTGATTCGCTTTCCACCGTCGTGGCCGAAGAGGGCATTGGTTCGTTGGCCGGTGCCCTTTTCGACCTCGGCGTGTCATCGCCCCAATTCGATGTCGCCGAGCGCGGCTTCTCGTATCGCTTTGATGCGCCATTGGACATGCGAATGGATCGCTCACAGAACTTCAGTGCAGACGATGTAGTCAATGGATACGACGCTGACGCGTTGGCACGAATGTTGCGACTCAATGCAGACGAGCGTTTTGCGGACCGCATTGCCAAGGCGATTGTGGCATCACGGCCAATTCGTTCTACCTCGCACTTGTCTGATGTCGTGAGCAGTGCAATCCCAGCACCGGCTCGTCGTCGTGGTGGTCATCCTGCAAAGCGCACTTTCCAGGCAATTCGTATTGAAGTGAACTCGGAACTGAGCATCTTGCCGATCGCGCTACGCGATGCAATCACAGCATTGGCGCCGGGAGCACGACTTGCAGTGCTGTCGTATCACTCTGGGGAAGATCGCATCGTCAAGTCAGTGATGCGCACTGCTGAGACAGGGGACTGCACATGTCCTCCAAATCTTCCCTGTGGTTGCTCTGCCGTTCGCACTGTGAAGCGTGTGCGTGTATCTCGTGAAGCTTCCAAATCGGAACAGCAGTCAAATCCTCGTTCAACTTCTGCACGTTTACGCGTTGTCGAAAAACTCTCTCAAGAAGAGATGAACTGACATGGCAGTGGCATTCCGTTTCTCGTCGGTCCTTGCGCCACGACACGAGGAGTCCCGTCCTCGGCTCACTGTTGTACCGAAGGAAGATCGTCGTTATGTGGTCTTTGCAGTGGCCGCAGCATCCGTTCTCCTTGCAATGGGCTTAGTTGTCGCTGTTCGTGCGCACATGGCTCAACAGCAAATGAAGATTGACAAATTGAATTACGACATCTCACGTGCTCGTGAGCATTTCGACACACTTCGAGCAGAACGCGCAAGCTTGCAGTCTCCAGAGGTCTTGACTGAGCAAGCTCGTGCGATGGGCATGGTGCCGAGCCAAGGAGTCACCATCGTGAATGTTCCGGCAGGCATTGCTGCTGAAGTTGCCGCCACAGTCGGCAAAGTCGATGCTGATGTTGTCGCAACGAGCGAGTCTCCGTTGGATGAATTTGGTCGCTTGAAGAAAACAGTGGTGGGTGCTCCGTGAGTTCACATGAGTCAACGCGGCGCGGAACCCGTTCGCACTCAACGACCGACCGTTCGTCGGGCTCACGATCATCATCTTCACGTTCCGCTTCGTCTTCGTCTCGCTCTGCTTCGTCGTCTCGCTCCGCTAGTGCTCGTTCCTCGTCTGCACGCTCGACCTCGTCGCGTTCCTCTTCCGAACGCCCATTTTCTGAGCGGTCATCCACTTCGCGCTCGTCGTCACGTACAACTGCATCTCGTTCATCAAGTACGCGTCCTTCTTCATCGCGTTCGACAGAAGGTCGTGCGTCCTCGTCGCGGTCGCGTTCGCAGACGCGTCAACCAGCACAGACAAGTAGTGCATTTGAAAATGCTGTGTCAGAGTTGGCCACTGCTATCTGGCGTCAAACCAAAATGGCATTCTCTGGTGAAGTGCCGCACGAACTTCGGACCAACAAGATCACATCGAAGGATGCACATCGTCGTGTGAAAAAGCGTCTTCGATACTCACTTGCCTTGCTATCCATTCTTTTGGTTGCGATCTCAGTTCGTGTGGTGTCGCTACAGACTTTCAATCGGTCGGGCTACTACGAGGCAAGTGTTGAGCAGCGCACGAGAGTCAACATTATTCGTGCATCGCGAGGCGTCATTTTTGACCGCAAGGGCAATGAGATTGCGTTGTCTGTTCCGAGCGTGACGGTCTATGCAGACCCACGCGAGATTGTTGACCCCGTTGCGACAGCTCGGGCATTGGCACCTTTCTTGCAATTGACTCCGGAAAAAGAAGCCGCTATGGCATCAAGTTTTGCGAAGCCAGGTTCAAAGTTTCATTACATCTCACGAGAAATGTCGAAAGAGGAGGCTGCTGTTCTGACAGGCCTCGGACTGCCTGGCATCTACTCATATACGGAACCATCTCGACAGATTGAGGGGGGCGTTGCACAGGCTCTCATCGGCAAGACCGACCCTGATGGACTTGGAACCTCTGGTCTTGAGTTGCAGTTCAACAAGACTTTGTCAGGCAAAGATGGTCGTACCGTTCGTGAAGTTGACGAACGTGGTCGTTCTATCGCAGGCGTAAATAGCGCGACATCGTCACCTGTTCCGGGTGATGACTTGGTGCTCACAATTGACAAGAACATTCAGTTCCATACCGATGCCGAACTTCTTGCACGCGTGAACAATCTGAGTGCAAAAGGTGGCACTGCAATTGTGATGGACACTGTGACAGGCGAGATCTATGCCATGTCGAATGTGCGTCGTAATGCCGCAGGTGTAGCGCAGTTGGCCACGGGCAACTTTGCTGCCGTAGAGGCCTATGAGCCAGGTTCTGTGGCCAAAGTGTTCAGTATTGGTGCGGCAATCAACGAAGGTGTCGTCACCCCTGACACGGCATTCAAGGTGCCGGGCTCGAAGACAGTCGACGGATTCTTGATTCGCGATGCGTGGCCACATGGTTTGATTGATATGAACGTTCGCAGCATCCTTGTGGAGAGTTCGAACATTGGCACGATCATGACTGCCGAAAAGATTCCACCGCAGCGTCTCCACAATTATCTTGCTGCATTTGGGTTTGGTACCAAGACTGGCTTGAGCTACCCAGGTGAGAGCCGTGGCATCTTGGCCCCATCCAACAAGTGGCGCGGAACTGAAAAGTTCACCGTTTCCTACGGCTATGGACTTGCAGCGACCCCTCTTCAGCTCATTGCTGGTGTGAATACGGTGGCCAACAAGGGAACATACGTGTCGCCACGGCTTGTCTCGGCGACGATTGACAAGACGGGTAAGCGTCAACCCGTGGACGCTTCAACGACTCGTCCAGTACTCACGCCCGCAACTGCGGAATCGATGATCAGCATGATGAGCGATGTGGTCTGCAATGGCACCGGTACAAATGCGAAGGTCAAGGGAATGCAAGTTGCCGGAAAAACCGGAACTGGATACAAAGTGCAGAACAACGGCACGTACACCACTGATGGTGGTGGCCGTCGTTACTTCGCGTCTTTCGTTGGCTTCTTCCCAGCCGCTAATCCTCGAGTAACAATGTTGATCAGCATCGACGAGCCGGATGGATCGTCTCGCGACCGCTTCGGTAGTACGGCAGCTGCGCCCGTGTTCGCTCGACTTGTGCCCACAGTGATGCATGAACTCGGTATTCAATCGACTGGTGCAGGCACTGGTTGCGCACCAAGTGCCAAGTCAGCCGGACACTAAAGGTGTTGTGCTGGCATGTCGCGGTATTCGATTTCTCCCATTAGTGCTAGCGCATTAAGCGTACTTGTTGAAGCCCCCGCAGTCCTGTCGGGAGCGGACACAACGATTACTGGGATCACACAGGACTCACGTTCAGTTTCTGTTGGAGATCTTTTCTGTTGCGTGCGTGGAGAAACCTTTGATGGACATCTCTTCGCCTTAGATGCAATTGCACAGGGTGCATGTGCCTTGCTCGTTGATTCACCTGTTGCAGGTGTTCCTGATTCTGTGGCAGTGATGACGGTTTCAAATGTTCGAGAAGTGCTGGGATTATTTGCTGCAGCAGCTTTTTCGTTTCCTGCGCGAACTCTCACCACGGTGGGAATCACTGGCACAAATGGAAAAACATCAACAGCTTCGATGATTGGTTCCATCTTGCGCACCGACGGGAAATCCGTTGAGGTCATGGGAACACTCACCAATGTGCGAACGACCCCAGAAGCAATTGATTTACAGGCCCACCTGCACGATTGCGTGGCACGTGGGGTGACACACGTTGTGATGGAGGTGTCATCGCATGCTTTAGATCAACATCGTGTTGTTGGAGTGATGTTTGACGTTGCGGTATTCACGAATTTGTCTCGCGATCACCTTGATTATCACAAAACTGATGAGGCATATTTTACTGCCAAAGCAAAACTGTTTGCGCCGCAACAAGCATTGCTTGGCGTGATGAACAGTGACGACCCACGAGGGCAATTGCTTCTCGACGTCGCCCCAATTCCGATGGTGCCATTTTCGCAAGCTGATGTTTCTGACGTCACAATCAAGGTGGACAGTGTTTCTTTCCGATGGAAGAACCGTGCCTTTGCTGTGCCGATGGGCGGTGGATTCACGTTGATGAATGCACTCGCAGCGGTGACGGCGTGTGATCAATTAGGGATTTCCATTGATGCGCTCGTTGATGGCTGTGCTGCACTCGGTCAGATACCCGGACGCTTTCAATCCCTTCCTAATGATCAAGGTTTTTCTGTGGTGGTGGACTACGCACACACTCCGGATGGCCTACAGCAGGTCATTGCATCAGCACGAGAGATCTGTGACAGCCGACTCATTGTTGTATTCGGATGTGGTGGGGACAGAGATGCAGGGAAGCGGCCATTAATGGGTGCTGCGGCCCAGGAGGCAGACATTGTCTTCATTACCTCTGATAATCCAAGAAGTGAAGACCCTGCAGTGATCGCGAAACAGATTGCCCATGGAATTTCGCGTGAATCGTGCGAAGTGCACATTGAGATTGATCGTGCACATGCCATTGCATCCGCCATTTCTATGGCTGGGCGTGGTGACATAGTGGTGATTGCTGGAAAGGGACATGAAGTGACTCAAGAGGTCGCTGGCGTCCACTATCCGTTTAATGATGTCGACGTTGCGAAGTCGGCACTGTCACATAAGAAGGGAAGCGAACTGTGATTGCTGTACTCATAGCTGGTGCTGTTTCGATGCTTCTTTCACTTTTTGGCACTCGGCGTCTGATCGCTTTCTTTGACAACCTCGGCAAGGGTCAACCCATCCTTGGCTCTGAGGATCATGGTCCTGTTCATCACATGAAGAAGCAGGGCACCGCGACCATGGGTGGCATTGCGATTCTCTTCTCTGCGTTCGTTGGGTGGTTTGTTGCTCACCTTCGTGACGGCATCGCATTCTCCGACCAGGCAATGATTATGTGGGCGGGTGTTGCACTTCTTGCCACGATGGGCTTTCTTGACGACTATCTCAAAGTTCGTAAATCCCATAACCGTGGAATCTTCTGGAAGAAGAAGGGGTACATCACCTTCGGTCTTGTCGTTCTGGTGATGGTGTGGCTCGCCCTCGGAACCGGAGTGAGCCAAACGTTGTCGTTTACTCGGTTTGATTTGCCGGGTTGGGAATTGCCAAAAATTGTGTGGGTGTTGTGGACAGCCTTCATGGTGTGGTCAACAACAAATGCCGTCAACGTCACTGATGGTCTCGATGGTCTTGCAGCCGGTTCTGCATTGTTCGGATTTCTTGCATTCACAGTGATTGCCTATTGGGGTTTCCGTAATCCCGATGTGTATCACTTGGTCAACCCGCTCGACCTTGCGGTGTTCTCGGCGTCACTGGCTGGTGCGTGTGGAGGTTTCCTCTGGTGGAATGCTGCCCCTGCGCGAATCTTTATGGGCGACGTCGGTGCCCTCGGTATTGGCACTGCACTCGGACTTCTGGCTGTGACGACGAATACTCATCTCTTGCTCCCCATTGTGTGCGCGCTCAATGTGATGGAGTCAGGGTCAGTTGCGCTGCAGATGACTGTCTTTAAGGCATCAGGTCGTAAGAAGCGACTCTTCCGAATGTCGCCAATCCATCATCACTTTGAACTCTTGGGTTGGCCTGAGACAACTGTGATCATTCGCTTCTGGATTATCTCTGGCGTGTTTGTTGCACTTGCACTCGGAATCTTCATCGCTGACTTCACAAATATCGCCGACAACTTCGCGGGACGATAGGCATGCAGCGCGTTGCCGTCCTCGGGCTCGCTCTGACAGGGACCGCGGTTGCGCGGGCAATGAGTGCGCGTGGCATCTCTGTGACGCTTGGCGACAATCGCATCTCGCTTGACCATGAGGCGTTAGCCACGGAACTTGGCGCGGCACTCATTGATATGAATGCCGCGGGTTCCGTTGATGCACTTCTCAACGAAGTCGACACTTTGATGCCCGCACCGGGCGTTCCTCCCTCGCATCCTGCGATTGTTGCTGCAGTGCAGCGGGGAATCGCTATACGTACCGAGATTGATGTTGCCTACGAGTGGGAACAGAAGAGAGTTGGTGGGCCGCGACCCATCTTGGGCGTGACCGGTACAGATGGCAAGACAACAACCACGATGCTTGCTGCTCATTTGCTTCGAGAAAATGGCCTTCGTGTTGCTGAAGTGGGAAACACGGATATTCCGTTCGTTGCCGCAGTGGACAGTGATGTTGATGTTTTTGTTGTTGAGTGCTCAAGTTTCCGTCTTCGGTATACAACGCAGTTTCGCTGCGACGCATCGGTGTGGCTGAACTTTGCTCCTGACCACTTGGATTGGCATCCAGATATCGATGACTACGCGTCTGCCAAGGCACAGATGTGGAAGTTTGTAACCAGTTCAGATGTTGCAGTTTTTCCTGCTGGGAAAGATCTCATCACTTCTGCTGCGCAGAGTTCTCAGGCTCGCACGGTGTCGTTTGGTCTCTCAGGCGCTCAGTACTGCGTCCAGGGCGAGACACTGATGTCGCCATCTGGTCCATTGTGTGAAGTGAAGAATCTATGGCGATCAATGCCACATGACATTACGAACTCTCTCGCTGCAGCTGCTTTGGTCGTTGAAGCTGGGTTGGTCCCGGCAGAAGGCCTTGCATCGGCCCTTTCTTCGTTTACGTCTGCGCATCACCGCATCGAACATATTGGGGACTTTGACGGCAGTCCTTGGTATGACGATTCCAAAGCCACCAGCCCGCATGCAGCACTTACTGCGATTCGCGCCTTCGACTCACTGGTGTTGATTGCAGGTGGAAGAAACAAAGATCTTGATCTCACGCAGTTGGCAAGCGAACCACAACGAATGATTGGTGTTGTGGCCATAGGTGATGATGCTTCGTTGGTTGCGGCTGCTTTTGCAAATGTGTGTGAAGTGAAGACAGCGAATGACATGAAGACTGCCGTTGAGTTGGCTTCATCGATGGCATCGCCTGGGGTAGCAGTTCTTCTTTCTCCTGGTTGTACGAGTTATGACTGGTATTCCAACTACAACGAACGTGGAGAACACTTCACTCAATGCGTCCGTGAACATTTCGGGAGGGGAGCGACCAATGGCAAGTGAAACCACGCGCACACAACAGTCGTTGAGGGATCGACGTTTGAGCGTTCTGCGCCGAACAGGTATCGCGGACAAACAGAATTCCCGTTTGTCTCTTGAGAAGCCACCACCAGCTTTCTACTGGATCATCATCATTGTTTTTCTGATTGTTCTGCTTGGGCTTGTGATGGTTTTGTCATCATCATCAGTCACGAATCTTCATTCGGGGTCGTCGGCATGGAGCATGTTCACCAAACAGTTTGTCTGGGTTCTTTTGGGCACGCTTGCTGGATGGATGGCGTACCGTCAGCCCTACAGCGTGTGGAGAAATGGAAAGTTGCTGGGCACCGTGACGACCGTCATCGTGAGCCTGAATGCGATTGTGCTTTTCAAAGGTCAATTCATTAACGGTGCAAAAGCTTGGCTTGATATTGGTCCGTTCCGATTCCAGCCATCTGAATTTATGAAAATTGCACTCATCCTGTTCTGTGCAAACGTGATGTCGAGTCGACATCGTGCAGTAGAAATCAAGGCCTTTGTTTTGTATCCACTGTTGATTGCCCTTGGGGGCACAGTGGGATTATGCGCTTTGCAGAGGGACTACGGCAGTGCGATCATTTTTGCTGGCATTGTGCTGGCATTGATGTACATGTCGTCGATGCCTCTTCGCCAAGTTGCATTGACTTCAACGATCATCTTTTTCGGCGGTGTATTGGTTCTGAATTTTGCACAACGCGCTAGCGAGCGTTTGCTTGCATTCATGGACTTAGAAGCCAATAAGGCGACGAGCGGCTATCAGGTGTACCAAGCTCTGCTCAGCATTGCTAACGGTGGTTGGAGCGGTACGGGGATCGGATCTGGCACGAGTAAATGGGGTTACGTTCCTCTTGCGTATAGCGACTTTATTTTTGCGGTCATTGCTGAAGAGCTCGGCATTCTGGGCACCATCTTGGTAATTGGTGGATTCTTGTTGTTGGTCTTCTTCGGTATTCAAATTGCCTTATCTGCCACTGACATGCACGGTGCGTTCATCGCTGGGGGAATCTCGGCATGGTTCGGAATTCAAGCTGTCGTCAATATCGGTGGAGTCGTGGGAATGATGCCGATGACAGGGCTTACTCTTCCGTTTCTTTCGTACGGTGGTTCTTCAATGATTGCTTCTTTGGCTGCGATTGGTTTGTTGCTCAACGTTGCTCGGTACGCAAAGAAATAGGGCGACAGTTTCGTGGTTTTTGCAGTTGTCACCGGAGGCGGAACCAGTGGGCATTTCATCCCCGCGCAGGCCATTTTAGAATCGTTAATGGAATCAGGAATTGATTCTTCGGATCTGAGATATGTCGGATCACGTCGTGGCGTTGAACAGTCCCTCATGAAAGGTTCTCCCATCGAAGCGGAGTACTTGCCTATCTCTGGTTTGCAGCGCTCGATGAGTCCGAAAGGTATTGCACGCAACATGGCGTTGCCCATTCGATTGCTGCGTAGTCGTCTGATGGCCCGCGCCCTCATGAAGAAATGGAGCCCGCAAGTCGTTGTGTCAGTCGGTGGGTACGCAAGTGAACCGATGTCGGCTGCAGCAATTGCGTCTGGTGTTCCTTTGGTGTGCGTGAGCTATGACCGCATGCCAGGGCTAGCAACTCGCCGTCAAGCAAGACATGCCACGGTGTCGGCGATTGCATTTCCTGGTGTTGACCTTCCTCGCGCTGTTGTGACGGGCGCTCCAGTTCGTTCTGCGTTGCGCCATCTCGATGTTGCAGCACGTCGTCCCGATGCACGCAGAGAGCTTGGTGTTGCTGCTGATGCACTTCTTGTCACTGTGATGGGTGGCTCTTTGGGTTCCGGAGTCTTAAACGCATTGGTGCCGTCTCTTTTGGACGCTTGCGCTGAGATGCCACAGATTCATGTTCTGCACATTTGTGGCAAGCGGTTTGTTGATGACATTGCTCCCACTGTTCCTTCGGGAGTGACCTACCAACGAGTGGGATATGAGAGTCGGATGGCGCAGGTGTATGCAGCGTCTGATCTTCTCGTAGTGCGCGCTGGTGCCAGCACGGTTGCAGAAGTGGTGACTGTGGGAATTGCTGCAGTAGTCGTGCCATGGGAAGTCAGTGCAGACGGACATCAGAAGCTGAATGCACAGTGGCTTGGTGATGCTGGTGCTGCATGTGTGGTGACGGAATCGCAATGTTCTGACGGCTCAGCAGTGAGAGCCATCGTGGAGTTATTGCACGATTCAGAGGCTCGATTCCGTATGGTCACAAATGCCCGGCAAATGGGGGAAGCCCATCGCAGTAGCCGTTTGGTCGATGTCATCAGGAACGCCGCTCTCTGACCACTGTCGCGTGGAACAATGGACTACCCATGTCTGCGTTGCCATCTCGTCGCCAACCTGAAGAGTTGATTGATCTCTCGGTGAGTCGTCGTTGTCATGTCGTCGGTGTCGGTGGGCCGGGCATGAGTCCGCTGGCAAGTTTGCTGGCAGCACGTGGACATCAGGTCACCGGGTCCGACATGCGTGATTCCGAGGTCACCGAGATTCTTCGCACAGAGGGAATAGCAGTTTCCCTCGGGCATAGCGCCGAAGCTGTTCGAGATGTTGACGTCGTGACATTCTCGACTGCGATTCCTGCCAGCAATGTTGAACTCGTGTCGGCAGGAGAGTTAGGTATCCCTGTTCGTCATCGCTCAGGACTGCTTGCGTCGCTGTGTTCGATCACGAACAGCATTGGGGTTGCGGGGACACACGGGAAAACCACCACGACGGCACTTCTGACCCACATATTGGTTACCGCGGGAAGAGACCCGTCTTGCATTGTTGGTGGTCAGGTTGCGGGAATGGCCGTGGGCGCTCGCCATGGCAAGGGGTCAGCCTTCGTCCTTGAATGCGACGAAAGTGATGGCACCTTGGATGTTCTCACCCTGGAGAATCTGATTGTTACCAATATCGACGTCGATCACTTGGATTATTTCGGTTCCTTTGAACAAGTGCAACTGTGCTTTGTTGACGCTGCAAAGAGAACAAGTGGACTTGTTGTTACCAATGCTGATGACCCATCAAGCCGGATTGTGATTGATGTGCTTCAGGGCCAGAAGACTCTGCGTACGTTTGGACACGCGGCATCGGCCACTGTTCGCATTGATGCTGTGACTCCCGTAAAGGATGGCACGCAGGTCGTCCTTGAAATTGACGATCGCAGCGTGACCTGTATGTCTCCATTACGTGGTGAGCACAACGCCATGAATATCGCAGCGGCATTGGCGATGGCCACTGGTCTCGGAGTTGACGTAGACACTGCGTGCACCGCAGTCACTTCTTTCTCTGGTGTTGCACGCAGATTTACAGAACGTGGTTCGTTTAACGAAGCTCTGTTGATCGACGATTACGCGCACCTACCTGCAGAGATTGAAGCAGCCATCGCTGCGGCCTCTAGTCATCCGTCTCGTACTGGTCGAACAATTGCGGTCTTTCAGCCAAACCGATATCACCGCATTGCCGCGATGGCCGACACATATGCCGACTGCTTTCGTGCCGCGGATGTCGTTGTCGTGACGGATGTGTATGCATCAGGAACTGCTTTCATTGAAGGTGTGACGGGAGAGCTCGTTGTGAATGCAATCCGTGCGTCTCATCCCGCAGCGCACATTGAGTGGGCGCCAACTCGCCAGGACATTGTGAAATTTGTAGCTGCAACTATTCAGCCAGGTGATGTGTGTATCTCGATGGGATGTGGAGACATCGAAACATTCCCTGACGATCTACAGACGGCGGTGAAGTGATGTCGAGTTCGCATCTTGATGGCTTCATTGCAGAACTGCAATCTGCAGGTTTGCCGGTGCAGGTTGATCGGCCGCTGAGCACCCTCACGACCTACATGGTGGGCGGAACAGCGGCGGTATCCGTCACGGTGTCCGCTCTTCAGGATCTGCAGACACTTGCAATGATCACCGCCCGACATCAAGACGTACCCGTCCATGTAGTGGGCCGAGGAAGCAACACATTGATTTCCGACGCTGGAGTGCAAGGGCTCGTCGTTGTTGTGTCGGCGCCCGCGAACGAGGCAGTTGTTGACCTCATTGGTGATGATGTTGTTGTTGCTGGTTCTGTCACGATGCCTGTCTTGGCGCGACGTTCGGTGAAAGCTGGCCGTGCAGGGCTGGAGTGGTGCGTCGGTATTCCCGGAAGTGTGGGCGGAGCTGTCCGTATGAACGCTGGGGGGCACGGAGCCGAAATGATTGACTCATTGCAGTCAGCATTGGTGGTGTCATTGCAGTCGGGTCAGGTTGTTTCTGTTCCCACATCTGATTTAGGAATGCATTTTCGCGGTTCTGCGCTTGCGCCTCATCACATCGTTGCTGCAGCAAAATTCAAAACGACCAGTTGCGACGTGTCGGATGGACAAAAAGAGATTGATGCCATCGTTGCGTGGCGTCGTGAACATCAACCCGGTGGACGAAATGCTGGTTCGGTCTTTGTGAATCCTGCCCCCGGAGACGGAAGCGCTGGTGCGCTTATTGACTCCTGTCAGTTGCGAGGGTTTCAAATTGGTGGAGCGCAAGTATCTGAGAAACATGCGAACTTCATTCAGGCGTCTGATGGCGCCACCGCATCAGACATTGTTGCGGTGATGTCGCATGTGCAAGACATGGTGATGCAACAACACGGAGTACTCCTTCGAAGTGAGGTGTGCCTTCTCGGATTTGACGAAACCATCATGGGTCGGTTTGCCGATCCCCGTCACACCGACCCTGATCGGGTGAATGCGAGCCATGCCTTGGGGCGCTTGATGGGTGATGTCGATGAATAACTCTCATGATGATCGTGATTCAGAAGAGATCATTGAAGAAATCTCGGTGACAGAAGTCAGCGACGAGGTGTTGCGCGAACTGTCGGATTTGTTTGGTCCGACAAAGGGTGTGCAACGTCCACCAGTGCAGAAAACCCCGACGGGTGATGCAACCGAAGATTTCACTGAGGACCTAACCCCGCTCGATGCAAGAGTGGCGGACGCTGAGGTGATTTCCATCACGCAAGATGACTCCGATGGATATCGCGCCGAGGTCATCGTCATTGGTGGCGGTGACGAGTACGACCTCACACCCGCTCCTGCCGATCCACTGTTAAAGCCCCTCGCACGTGGCGCCGACCTTGTTGACATGTCTGATGACAGTGGTGGCACTGTCGTCATCGGAGATCAAGACATTGATCGCGTCGTCATTGTTGATGATGATCGTCCTGATCCCCGGTTCGATGAGCGTCGTCGACGTCGTGAACGTCGTGAACGTCTGAAACGGGTGAAATGGCTCAAGCTCGGGGGAGTTGTTGTTGGCTTCATTGTGTTTGTCATGGGGGTTTTGGCATCGCCCATTTTTGCGATTCGCAATGTGGAGTTAGAAGGTGTGGTGTACACATCTCCCGCCACTATCGAGAAAGTGACTGACATTCTGAAAGGTGCGTCTGTGTTCACTGTTGATTCGGCAGACGCACGAGAACAGCTACTGAAGGATCCTTGGGTGGCTGAGGTGCGAATCACCACGAACTTCCCTAATGGAGCGCTCGTTGAGATTTCAGAACGAGTTCCGGTGGTGTGGTATCTCGGTGCAGACCAAAAGGCGCGTGTTGTAGACGCACGTGGTCACGTCATCACGGTTCTGACTGGATGGCCAACGAAGTATCTCCAGGTGCGAGGGCAAGGCCCCAATCTTGAAGCCGGTGCTGTGGCAGATGATGTTTTTCGTGCTGCTGCTCAGCTGGTCCTGGCCTTGCCACCAGAGATTCGCCCAAAGGTCAAGGCGTTAGACCTCACGGGTGGTGGAGAACTCTCCATGATTCTGAAGGGTGGAACCATTGTGCGTTTTGGTCCACCGTCTGATTTGAAAGACAAATTGGTGGCGGTTGTCGTTCTCTTCCGTCGCCAGGACCCAGCAACATTGGCTGTTGTAGACGTTTCGACGGGTGAACCGACCATTCAGCAGCGTTAATTGGGGTTGTATTCCGCCCGAGACGGCGCAATTCCCACAAAAACAGCGCTCACTGTGGAAACATTGAGGAACACAGTCCTTTTAGGACGTTTCTTCGGAGGAAATGGCTCATGGCCGGAGCACCACAGAACTATCTCGCTGTCATCAAAGTAATTGGTGTCGGCGGCGGCGGCGTGAACGCTGTCAACCGCATGATCGATGCTGGTCTACGTGGCGTTGAATTCGTTGCAGTCAACACCGATGCCCAGGCATTGCTGATGAGTGACGCAGACGTCAAACTCGACATCGGTCGTGACCTCACTCGTGGTCTCGGCGCAGGGTCCGACCCCGACGTTGGTCGTGCAGCAGCAGAAGCACATCGCGAAGAAATCGAAGAGCTCATCAGTGGCTCTGACATGGTCTTCATCACCGCAGGCGAAGGCGGCGGCACCGGTACTGGTGCAGCACCTGTCATCGCAGAGATCTCAAAGTCATTGGGCGCACTCACCATTGGTGTTGTGACTCGTCCGTTCCAGTTCGAAGGTCGCCGCCGTGCTGTTCAGGCAGACAATGGCATTCAGCGCCTCAAGGAAAAAGTCGACACGTTGATCGTGATTCCAAACGATCGTTTGCTCACCGTTGCAAATGACAAGACATCTTTGGTCAACGCATTCAAGATGGCAGATGAGATTCTCTTGCAGGGCGTTGCTGGCATCACGAACTTGATCACGACTCCAGGTCTGATTAACACCGACTTTGCTGACGTCAAGATGATTCTCACCAGTGCAGGTTCTGCGCTCATGGGTATCGGTATCGCAAGTGGCGACAAGCGCGCAGTTACTGCAGCTCGCGATGCGATCTCTAGCCCCATGTTGGAAGCAGCAATCGATGGCGCTCGCGGCATTTTGCTCAACATCACTGGTCCATCAAGCATGGGCTTGTTCGAAGTCAACGAAGCAGCCGAAGTTGTGCACGCAGTTGCTCACCAGGACGCAAACATCATCTTCGGTACCGTTATTGATGACGAGATGGGTGACGAGATCAAGGTCACCGTTATCGCGGCTGGCTTTGAACGCTGGGATTCCACAGCAGGTGGCAATGCAGGCTTCGGGACTCGTACCGGTGGTTCGCGCCCCGCAGATTCTCGCCCGTCAAGCAATGTGCGTGACATCTTCTCTGACTCTGACCCATTGTCAGATGACGATGACGATTTCGACGTTCCTTCCTTCCTCAAGTAGAGATTTCTCGTGATCGACCCGCAAGAGGTCGCTCTTCGTGTTCAACAGATTCGTACCGAGGTGGCTCGGGAGGGTTCATCTCAAGTTGCCATCATTGCTGTCACAAAGACATTTGGTCACGACGCGATTAGTGCTGCCGTCAGTGCTCAGTGTGACGCAATCGGTGAGAACTATGCGCAGGAAGTGCTCGCCAAAGTTGCCGAAGCACCCATCGGCCTGCCGGTCCATTTCATCGGTGCGATTCAGTCCAACAAGGTGCGCCAGTTAGCCCCCCATATCTCGTTATGGCAGGGAGTCGACCGCGGGTCAGTGATCTCAGAGATTGGGAAGCGGGCACCTGGCGCTGAGATTCTGCTGCAGGTGAATACGACGAACGAAGAGTCGAAGTCGGGCGTTCCACCCCGTGAGGTGGAGTCTTTGCTCGCTGCCGGTCGGGATGCGGGGCTAGTGGTGAGGGGCCTCATGACGATTGGGCCAACCTCAGGCGATATGGCAGAAGTAGAAAAGGCCTTTTTGTCCCTGCGTTCATTGGCTGATTCGCTCCATCTTCCCGAATGCTCCATGGGAATGTCCGATGACTACCGAATGGCGGTTGCATGTGGTTCTACGATGATTCGCATTGGGAGTCGGCTCTTCGGCCCCCGAACTCCGCACTGAAAAACACTCGGTTGGCGTTCCAGAAACTGCCTCTCGGAACTCCCACATACGAATGCACGAGTGCATTAGCCTTTCAGCATGTCGTTTCTCCGTAAAGCAATGGATTATTTAGGTCTCAATGGCGATGAGGCATATGACGATTACGACATGTCGATGGAATATGAGCGCCCAGCGCGGCCACAGCGTCAAGCACCAGGCACCGAGCCACTGACTCGTCGCGGTGGATACGACCCCGAGTACTCGTCAGAAACACAGCGTCCTGCTCCGCGACCCACACGTGTCGATGACACAGGTGCAACGCGTCGTCCCGATGATTCTGGTTTGCAAGTTCGCCCCATCGGTGCTCCTCGCACTGCGCCAACAGTTCGTCCAGTCCCCGCAGTTGGCGACACGGTTACTGTT
>CAEZWJ010000002.1_pt1 | contig 62963 bp, 63 predicted proteins | sample 7264931 | NCBI WGS metagenome assembly CAEZWJ01 (sample SAMEA6813876, study PRJEB35770) | freshwater metagenome | biome: Freshwater; feature: Freshwater reservoir; material: water | place: Czech Republic | collected 2017-06-27 | depth 0.5m m | reverse complement strand
GATGCAATCAACGCGCCTCGCACCGTGAACAACTTTGTGTATCTCGCTGGATACCACTACTACGACGGCATCATCTTCCATCGCATCATCAATGGCTTCATGTGCCAAGGCGGAGACCCAACAGGTACCGGCACTGGTGGCCCTGGCTACAAGTTTGCTGATGAACGCCCTAAGTCTGCGGCTGCGTATCAGCTGGGTGCAGTGGCGATGGCAAATGCTGGTCCGAATACCAATGGCTCCCAGTTTTTCGTTGTGAGTTCACCAAATGGTCCAAGCCAATTGCAGCCTTTGTATTCACACTTCGGTCAGGTCGTGAAGGGCCTTGACGTTGTCGATGCGATGCAGAAAGTGCAGACCGCACGCGGCGATCGTCCTATCGACGATGTGGTGATCAACAGTGTCACCATCACTGTCGCCGACTGAGGTCAGTCTTGCTTCGGCAAGGCGTATTGCACTTGCTGCACAAGGTTTCGCATCACCACGTCCCACGGGTCGTGTGGATCGACGGCACCTCCGAAAAGTTCTCGATCACGTCGGACTGATTCAGATTGATTCAGTCAATGTGCTCGTACGAAGTCAAGAACTTCCGTTGTTTTCGCGATTGGGCAATCACCCTCGCACGTTGATTCCTGATGCAACGGCTGACGGTGAACTCTTTGAGTACTGGTGCCATGAGGCATCGCACCTTCCATCGTCAATGCATCGACTTATTCGTTGGCGAATGGAAGATGCGCGGAACGGGACAATGTGGCCTGGTCTGCGGAAATTTGCGAAGTCAAAGCCACAGTTCGTGCAAGAAGTGCGTGATCGTGTCTACAACGACGGACCTCTTGTTGCCGGTGACGTGAAGACCCGCACTGGCCCCAAAGGTTCGTGGTGGGACTGGGACGACGGTAAGGCTGCGCTGGAGTATTTGTTCTGGACTGGCGAAATCACTGCGCAACGCAGAACGAATGATTTCGCACGCATGTATTTCGCACCACACCATGTGTTGCCTGCTGAAGTTCTGAAGGCGAAGACTCCGACAGAACGTGAGGCGCGAAGCGAATTGTTGTTGCTTGCTGCGAAAAGTTTAGGAATTGCGACAGCTAGTGACTTGCTTGATTACCACCGTCAGCGCCCGGGCGTTGCAAAGCCAGTGTTGGCGGAATTATTGCAGAGTGGTGAGCTTGAACAAGTACGCGTTGAAGGGTGGCGCGATGTTGCGTACATGGTGCCCGGTGTTGCAAAGCCACGCAGTGTAAATACGCGCGCTTTGGTGTCGCCATTTGATTCACTGGTGTGGTGTCGGCCGCGTATTGAGCGCCTCTGGGATTTCCATTACCGCATTGAGATTTACACGCCACAGGCAAAGCGTGTGTATGGCTACTACGTATTGCCGTTTGTATTAGGTGACCGGATTGTTGCGCGTGTCGATCTCAAAGCAGATCGTCAAGCGGGTGTATTGCTTGTTCCAGGTGCATACAGCGAGCCAGATATTGATCTCAAGCATGTCGTGACCGAACTCGCGGCAGAACTGAAGTTGATGGCTCAGTGGCTGGGATTAGACGCCGTGAAAGTTGGCGACAATGGTGATCTCAGTTCGAGGCTGTCTCGACTGTGTCGGTAACTGCATCTGCTGTTGTCTCTGGCTGATTGACAGCTGTTGCCCAACGAATTGTTGATGCAACAAATTGTCCGATCGGCTTGACGACAATTTTTTCAGCAACGGGCAAGTAGGGAAGCCTTAGCTCCACGCGGGCCCACACTGGAAGTAGAGCAATTGCAGCCGCACTGATGAGTGAGTACGGGATCTTTGACGTGAAGGGGAGTGGCGGTTCAAGCAAGAGGTACTTCGCGACGTCGGCAGATTCTGTGGTGCCCTTCAATTCATAGCGGTACATCGCAAGTTGATCGCGAAGTCCTTGTACAGATGTTGGTGGTGCAGGTACCCCAAGTGCACGCGCAATGACGGCCATGTCTTCGACGTACCCGTCTGCTTCTTCTGCAGTGAGCGTGTCGGCGCCATATGCCTGATACGCACGAAGGAAACTGTCAACCTCTGCAACGTGCACCCATCGAAGGAGATGGGGGTCATTTGCCGAATATGCACGTCCGTCAGATGCAGTGCCGACAACGCGGGTATGCACTGTGCGAATGCGATCGATGGTTTGCTGTGCGAGGTCGGCTGGACCGAAGGTAGTCGCAGCAAGAAAGTCAGCCGTGCGCTGTAAACGACCCCACGGATCATTTCGGTAATCGGAATGTTGAGCAACACCGGCCATTGCTAGTGGGTGCAGTGACTGAAAGAGAAGAGCCCTCATGCCGCCAATGAACATGGATGCATCGGTGTGCACCTTATGGATGGGGCGGTCTGGTGCGAACCAACGGGGCCCTGGCGCGAGCATGACAGCGGCCTGCTTGTCGTCGGCATTGTCGCCAATGACTCGGTCTCGTAATGCATCTGCCAAAGCAGTACGCACCGATTCCACGCGTTCATTGAAGGAATCCTGAAGACCTGCCATGCCTTCATCGTGCCATTAACGAGGGCCCATTGCACCTGCGAATGTGTCACCTCTCGGCGAATACTACGATTCGTTAGGTGAGCGACATACAAAGCACCTCAGTAGACGTCAGCGGCAAGATGCCAAAATGGTTGCCTCGGGCTATTGCCCTTTTCTGGCTGGGTTTTCTTGCAACCTTCTTGGTGCGCAACACGGTTCAGAAACTGAGTTCGTTGGCACTTCTATTGCTAGTAGCGACTTTCATCACTCTGGCGCTAGAGCCTGCGGTGAATCGACTCTCGGCTCGGGGCATGAAACGTGGATCCGCCACTGCATTGCTATTGGTGTCTTTGGTCGTTGCAACCCTGGGCTTTGTTGCCGCGATGGGCACCATTGTGGCTCAACAGGTTGCTGACTTGCTCGCAAACAGTGAGCGATATGTGAACGACATAGTCCAGATCATCAATGATGTTGGTAACACACGCATTGATCCTGCAGATGTCAACGCAACAATTTCCGATCCGAACGGTCCGGTTCAGAAGTTTATTCTCGACCAACGAGACAATGCCTTCAAAGTGTCAGTACAAGCTGTGGGCGTACTTTTCCAAGGCTTCTCTGTTCTTTTGTTTGCGTTCTACTTTATCGCTGATGGCCCACGCCTTCGCCGTGTGATTTGTTCCCGCTTGAAGCCAGAGCGTCAACGCGGAGTTCTTGACGCATGGGAACTTGCCATCACAAAAACTGGTGGATTCTTGTACTCACGCGCATTGCTAGCTGTGTTGTCAGCACTTTTCCACTGGATACTCTTCCAATCTGTTGGCGCTCCCGCACCCATTGCAATGGCTCTTTGGGTGGGACTGATTTCGCAGTTCATTCCAGTAATTGGTACGTATCTCGCTGGAGTTCTGCCTGTTCTATTGGCCTTCATTGAGTCTCCGACAAAGGCACTGATCATTCTCGGATTCATCTTCTTCTATCAGCAGTTAGAGAACTATCTCTTCTCGCCGCGCATCACAGCGCGCACCCTCGAATTGCACCCAGCATTAGCTTTTGGTGGAGCACTTGCAGGTGCTGCAGTGCTCGGACCAATCGGCGCACTGCTGGCGTTGCCTGGCGTTGCGATGGGACAGGCGCTGATCTCTGCATGGGGCGTGAGACACGATGTTATTGATGATCCTTTGACGCATCTTCCACCGGCAAAAGTTCGAGAAAAGAAGCCAAAGAAAATCAAAAAGTCATGACAGGTGTTGCGCCGACGCAATTTGCACCACTTGCAATTGTGTCGCGTGGTGGAATTGACGAAAGCGTTCACTTTGGTGCGTTAGTTGCTCTTGATTCGCATGGTGAGATTGCATTCAGTGTTGGTGATCCGCAGGCCACAATCTTTCCGCGCTCGGCGACAAAGCCATTTCAAGCGCTAGCCATGGTTCGTGCGGGGCTTTCTCTACCGGCAGAACAATTAGCGTTGGTCTGCGCAAGTCATAGCGGACAAGACATTCATCAAGAAATGGCGCTGAGCATTCTTGCCAGCGTGGGCCTCAATGAATCAGCTCTCATGAACACACCTGGATTCTGCGTTCATGTTCCGTCAGCACATGAATCAATTCGATCTGGACGTGGAAAGACTGCATTGCAGATGGACTGCAGCGGGAAGCATGCAGGCATGTTGGCAACGTGTGTGATTAATGGGTGGTCGACGAATGACTACCTGAATACAGACCATCCATTACAGATTGCCATCACAGAGACAATCGCTGAAGTCACGGGTGCTCCACCCATTGCCATCAGTACAGATGGGTGTGGTGCTCCCGCACATGTCATTGAACTTCATCGTCTGGCACGTGCAATGCGCGCTCTCGCTGTTGGTGACGCCGGCCTTGAAGGTCGTGCGGTGTTCGCGGCGATGGAAAGGCACCCACATTTGGTTGCGGGCGATGATCGACACACGACTGCCATCGCATCTGCTATTCCTGGCCTGGCTGCAAAGGATGGCGCAGAATCGATTTATGTTGCTGCCATGGACGATGGTCGGGCCGTGGCGCTGAAGCTCTCGGATGGCTCGGGTCGTGGAACTGCCACTGTTTTGCTGGCGGCTTTGCAGCGCCTGGGTGTTGATGTGTCTGCAGTTCCAGGCTCAGTCACAGAGGTGGTGCTGGGTCATGGCAAGCCCGTGGGTGGCGTTCGCGCGGTGAACATCTAGGTTCTGCTTGTGGCAATTCCCTTTGTTCCCCGTATCGACGATGCTCCGTATGCCGTTGCCGAGCAGATGACGCCACTCATCCAGCGCGTCATCGCAAAGAACCCATCGAAGTTTTCGTATCACGGCACCGGCACGTACATCCTCGGCACAAAAGATGTTGTCGTGATTGATCCGGGTCCTGAACTTGATTCACATCGCGATGCGTTACATGAGGCACTGTCGGGCCGCAATGTTGTGGGCATCGTGGTCACTCACTGCCACTCAGATCATTCACCACTCACTGCATGGCTGCATGCTGAAACGAATGCGACGCGGTATGCCATTGGTCCGCATCAGGTGTACGAGGGATTCATTGAAGAAGACGACCATGACCCTTCTGAAGATGACCCGGAAGAGAAGAAAAACGAAAGCGATGAAGAACGCGAAACCATTGACCTGGCATTCGCACCTGATGTTGCGGTAAAAGATGGTGAGAATTTCCTCACGACATCGGAGTTCTCACTGACTGCAGTGGCGACTCCAGGTCATACCTCTAACCATCTCAGTGTTGCGATGGATATTGATCGGGCATTGTTTACGGGTGACCACGTGATGGGGTGGTCAACCACAGTTGTTTCGCCACCCGATGGCGACATGCGTCAGTACTTTGCGTCAATGGAAAAGGTGATTGCACGAAACGATGCGATTCTCTGGCCTACTCATGGTGGGCCTGTTACAGACCCCCAGCCTTTCTTGCATGCGTATCTTGCACATCGCGTCGAGCGCGAGAAACAGATTGTGGAACAGATTGCTCTTGGCAATGACACGATCCCAGGAATTGTGAAAGTTCTCTACGCAAACATTGATAAGCGTTTGCATCGTCCGGCGCGTCGCAGTGTGTGGTCGCATTTACGCAAGCTTGTTGACGATGGCGTGGTGAAAACGACTGATGGTGGGGCACCGCGTTTGCTCGGCCAGTATCAATTGACCCCTCAGTAGTTATTTGACCGCACCAGGATTCAGCGTCTGAGGGTCAAAAAGCCCAATGAAATCCTTCGTGGCGCCATTGAGATGACGGTCGGGGTCGCCCATGCGAGTATCGATTGTTCTGCCTTGTCGATTGGTTTTCCCGAAGTTGGAATATGTGGAAAAGAATGGCCAGGTGCCGTTGATGTCTAATTCCATAGCTGTTCGACAGCCGAGAATGACGAGCGTGTCTGCAAGCATTCCGATGTTGACTTTGCCCACTGCAATAAACATCATCAATCCGTCCATGCGAATACAGGCTGCAGAACGGAAACTAAAGACCTTGTTATCGAAGTCCTGACCCCAGTCGACCTCTTTGTAAGAGGCGTACACAGATTTATTCTCTGCAACAAGTGGCGGAAGATTCTGACGAAGTGATGCCCACTCTTGGTCGGCCTTCATATCTTCGCCCCAAATACCAATGGTGCTGGTGCCATCAGGGCGAATACCGAATGTTGCGTAGCCCTTTCGCATCTTTCGAACTGTGCGGCCTTCGGTAATGTATCCGCCTGGCTCATGTTCGAAACGAAATCCGCCGTTGAAACTTGCAATCAGAGATCGCACGGCAGATCCGCGAATGCTTGAAGTGTTCTTCCAGCCTTTTCCACCAGGAATTTCCGTGCCGTTAAAGAGTGCTGCTCGGACTTTTGTTGGGTCGTAGGTCGCCATCGTGGCAACAACGGAGCCGTAACACCACAACGGACGTATTGACGTTGCATAGATGATTGGCTCTTTACGAACTTTTGCAATTGCACGCCACGCGCCCTCACCCTTGATGGCAGGTGAGATCACCGCTTCAACATCGGTTGGTCGAGCAGGAAGGGTGGTGGTGGTTGTCGTGGTCGTCTCACCAGGCAGTGTGCTGCTGGTCGTTGTTGTCGTAGTTGTGGTGGTTGTCGTTGTTTCACCCGGGGCAAGAGTGGTGGTCACGATGTTGGTCGGGGCGGGGCACGACTGGGTTGCCTTCATTGGGCGTCGAACTGCAGGAGATGTGTTCTCTGGAACACGAGTAGTTGTTGTGGAACTGCCTGCTGGGAGAGTGGTGCTTGCCTGTGGTGGATCGGTATCCAAAGGGACAAGTGCGAGTGTGTCAACAGGCGCGACAGCGGGCGGCTCGTTATGTAGCCACACCTCTAACTGGTCAACGATCGCACCCATTCCTTTGTTGCGGGCCCATGATGCAATGTTCTGCTGCAGTGGCTCATTGGGATGTGCCAAGACATAACGAGTGACAGAGAATGCAGTGATCAGTGAAAAGCCGACGATGACAAGGGCAACACCTCTGAGAATCTTGCGTCGGTTCACATCAGTAGATTAGGCGCGCTACGAGGACGAGCCCTTGTCACGAAGGTGACGGCCAATGTATGCAACGACGACCTGTTGCGTTTCAGAATCAAAATACAAATGGATACGCACAAGGTGTGCTTTTCTGCCGCGGCGAAGATGGGCTTCTGCGCGAACTATTTTTCCTCGCCAATCAATGAGGTAGTCCTCTTCGTATTTCTGACGAGCAGTGGCAGAGATATCCGGGGCAAAGTCGAGGCCCATTTGACGACATGCCAACTTGATACTTGTGCCGGTGATTTCGCCCGACATCCATGCGCGGGCAACCTCATTCAGTCGCACAAGATCTTGCAAGACACTTACAGGCTCGGGTCCCTCAAGGCCTTCGCCAGACTCAATGGCGCGAGCGTGAAAGACCAAGAAAGGGCAATGTTCTTGGGCTAATCGGAGCGCCTCAGTCATCGATGCAACTGCGCGAGTGTTGGCGGTGTTTCCCGCCTGCATCTCAAGGGAGACATTGCGCAGAATCAACTCATCAAGCTGGCCACCCTTTTGTTCGAGTTGCGCGCGCTGTTCAGCCAGGCGTCGGTCGGCATCGGCAAGAGCAGCCTCTAGTTCATCAATGGAAGACTCGAGTTGTTCAATGTGAATTGCTTGGTCTTCGCTCACGATTTCATTTGTGACGGTGACTTCGCGTGATACGAGTTCGACCAAATCTTCATCACGACGTGGAGGCGCTGGCACACGAGGAGCTGCAATCGAGCGAGCTGCAGTTTCGAGAATCAACTGTACGAGGCGAGCGCGTTCTCTGTTTTCAGATGCACTCGGCAACTCACGTCGGTGAACAATTTCAGGTTCTGTGTTGCCCGCCCAGTTGACAACAACACAACCAGGTCCCACCAAGGCGTAGCCAGTGAGGGAAAGAAACCCGCGCAGTGCATCTGCGGTGGTGATTTGCACCACATGGACGAGTCCGACAAGAGGTCCTGCTCCCATTGCAATTAACAGGGGAGTGTTTCGCTCAAAATCGAGGACTTCAACAAGAACTGGCAAGCGACGGCTTGGTGCGAGAACGAATGCAGCGATTTCTTGTCCGCCCAATTCATCACGAACAACAGTGGGCGCATCGGTGATGTAGCGATTTGCGTCTTCAGACGGAACGGCGGTGAGAACCTTCTTCACAAGGTGCGCGACACGAACGGGAAGCATGGGAGATGAAAAAGGAATGACGCGCGATGCAGTGGGGGTGGAGGAGATGCGAATGTCGAAGGTGAGCACATCAGCGATCATCACCACGCTGATTGTCAGTGTCTCAACATGGGAGTTACCCGGTGCACTTTCCGTAATCGTGAGACGAAACACCGGATCGTCAGTGGATTCGCGGGTGCGGACTGTGGTGCCAGGGCCGCGAGTGTCGAGTGGATAATGCTCGACGAGCCAGTCGCTCACGATGTCGATGACGGCAATGCGTTGTTCCTCGGTGCAGTCCACCGTGGGTAATGACAGGGCGTAGGTCGTGATCACAGAGCCACCACCTGTGGGCAGCGCCAGGGCTTAGCGGTAGGGCCGCAGTGCCTCGTGAACCCGAGCAAGGAGGGTGGTGACCATGGCCGCATCATCAGGGTCGAGTGTAAGCAAGCGATCAAAGGCTGCCGACTCGATGTCAATGGCAGGGTGCAACTTGTAGCGCTGGTGGGGAGAAAGCTGGGGTGCGGGGGTATCGAGGCGAGTGCTGCCAGGGGCTTCCCGGTCAATCCAACACTGGGCTGCACTGCCGATGGCTTGGACTGTCCAGCCGGTCTCCAGACGAACAGACCATGGGCCGTCGGGGTCAATGCCGCCCGTGACGGACACGCTGTCAGGGGTGTCCTTCACGGGAACCTGCATCCGCATGATGGGTCCGGAATGGTCGCGGTGGTTCACCTCTGCGATCACAGTGTCTTGTGCAACGGAAAGAACCATGGGGTCGTCTTGCATGCGGTGGGATGCCTCATATTGAGTCGGTGTCACAACTTCCCAGACCCAAGGTCGACCACCAGTATCGATGGAAGGAACGTTCATGCCGACCCAAGCCACATCGAGACCTGGAAGTGTGACTCGTCGCCAAGGGAGTACATCAAGTTGCTCAGCGAGTGAGCGTTTGACTCCATCAACAAACGTTTGCACGGGTATTGATAGTGGCTTGTGTAGCACCGTGAATGGTGGATACCCATGAGATGGAAGAATGTTGACGTGCCGAAGTTCGAACGCTCTGAAATTTCCATCAACTATGAGGTGAGTGGAAGTGGACCACGAGTGTTGTTCTTCAATGGGTCGGGCGCCACTTTGAAGTCGACTGCATTACTGATTGGTGCATTGGCAAAAACATGCACAGTGTTGGCTCATGATCAACGTGGGCTTGGTGAAACGAGTATTCCTGAAGGCCCGTACACCATGGCTCAATACGCACAAGATGGCGCTGCACTGCTTGATCATGTTGGTTGGGAGACGTGCGCGGTTGTAGGCATCAGCTTTGGTGGCATGGTCGCACAAGAGTTTGCAGTGAGTTATCCACAGCGTGTTGAGAAATTGGTGCTGTTGTGTACGTCCGCTGGTGGAGATGCTGGTGCGTCGTATCCGTTGCATGAGTTGGGCGCATTGCCTGCTGATGAGCGTGCCGCGCGTATAACTACTTTGACTGATACACGGTTTACGCCTGAGTGGTTAGCCACTCATCCTGATGATGCTGCAATGGTGGCGATGCGGAATGAACAAGCTGCAGTGCCGAAATCAAAAGACACCATCAAGGGAGAGATGCTGCAACTCGGCGCTCGAATCGGTCACGATGTGAGTGATCGCTTGCATCTGGTGACGGCTCCAGTGTTTGTCACAGCTGGTCGCTTTGATGGCATTGCGCCCGTGTCGAACTCTGAAGAAATCGTGAAGCGACTTCCTGATGCGACCTTGTCGATCTACGAAGGCGGCCATATCTTCACCGCGCAAGATCGTCAGGCAATTGTTGATATTCGAAACTTCCTCACCACTGGGCAGCGGCCATGACTCTGAATGTTCTCTTCATCACTCTTGATCAGTTCCGCGGTGACTGTCTTTCTGTTGCTGATCATCCTGTCGTCAAGACGCCGAACCTTGACCGATTGGCACAACACGGTGTGCGTTTTGCACGTCATTACAGTCAGACATCGCCGTGCGCGCCTGGACGTGCATCGTTGTATACCGGCATGTATCAAATGAATCACCGCGTTGTTGCCAACGGCACCCCACTTGATGCATCGTTTGACAATGTGGCTCTGATGGCTCGTCGTGCCGGGTATGCACCTGCACTCTTTGGGTACACAGATCAATCAATTGATCCGCGTGTGACAGATAGTGCCGATGATCCTCGTTTGTCTACTTATGAAGGGGTCTTGCCAGGCTTCGATAGCGAAGTAGATCTCACTCAGCAATTTGGTCCGTGGCGTGAATGGCTGCAGGCGCAAGGGTTCAACACCAATATGGGTATTGGAAGGTTGCTCCTCACCGAAAACGAACGACCAGCAGAGGCAAGCGTCTCGACTTTCCTGACAAACGAGTTGTTGTCTTGGATTGAGAAACAAGAGCAAGGGTGGTTTGCACACGCAAGTTTCATTCGTCCTCATCCGCCGTACTCAGCCGCTGGTCATTTCAGCACGATGTATGACCCCGCAACAGTGGGATTACCTATTGCACCTGCTGAGTCTGTTCATCCGTTCCACGAAATCATGCTGGCTTTGGACAACACAAAGGCTCCTACTGACCCAGCAGAACTCGCACACATGCGTGCCCAATACTTCGGCATGATCAGCGAAGTAGATGCACAACTGGGTCGCGTGTGGGATGCGCTTGAAGAATCAGGTCAGTGGGAGAACACAGTCATCGTTGTTGCCGCAGATCATGCGGAGTTACTTGGTGATCACGGATTGAAAGAGAAGGTGGGTTACTGGGAAACCAGCCAACACATCGTGTCGATCATTAGAGACCCTCGTCATGCGCGTGCACAGGGGACAGTGGTGCATGCGTTCACAGAGAACGTCGACATCATGCCGACGTTGTGTGAAATGTTGGACCAGCCGGTTCCTGCACAATGCGATGGTCTGCCGTTAACGCCATACCTCGCCGGTGAGGAACCACCCTTCTGGCGTGACGCTGCACATTGGGAATATGACTGGCGTTCCACTTTGATTCCCGTGTATCCACACGACACTCCCTGGAAGCGTCATCTTGACAGCATGAGTTTGGCCGTGCGTCGAAGCGATACGCACGCCTATGTGCAGTTTGCTGATGGCGATTGGTTGTGTTTTGACATTGCAGCGGATCCAACGTGGCGCACAATGACAACGGATCCATCAATTGTGCTTGCTCAAGCACAAGCAATGTTGCAATGGCGAATGAAGAATACAAATAGAACGTTGACTGGTTTTCTTGTGGAAGATGGCGGCACTGGCCGTTGGCCAGAAAATGTTTCGTGGCGCACGACCACGAACGAGTAATTATCTAGTCACGCCACTGATCGATGGATGTCATCTCTTCCATTGATGCACGTGTAAGTGGGCCATGATTGCCGCGCGGATAACCGATGGGCACCATCGCATGGACACCCCATCCGGTGGGGAACTTCAGAATGTCTCGTAATTCAGTTTCTCTATTGCAGACCAGCGTGGTGAGAACGCCACCTAAACCTTCTGCGCGTGCGGCAAGCAAAAAGTTCTGCACTGCGGGATACAACGATGCGCCTCCGACAACTGGATGGCGACCGAGATCGGCGTCGGTGACATAGAGCGCTGACGGATCGTGAATAAACATTGCGAGCACTGGAACATCAGCCAATGTTTCTGCGAGACGTGTTCCACCCGTATATGCCTCGCGCACCTGTGCAACAACAGCGGGAGGATGGCCTTCAAACTTGGACACGTTGTATTCCACGTACTTGTCCCACTCTGCTGAGTACAGGCGGCCAATACGTTCTTTGATTGTGCGGTCACGCACAGCGATGATGCGCCACGGCTGACGATTACCGCCACTAGGCGCCCACACTGCGGCCTGCATGATTCGGTTGAGCACTTCATCACTCACAGGTGCGTCGGTGATGCGTCGAATGGAGCGCGTGGTGGAGAGAAATGCGTAGAGGTCATCCGCGGAAGGTGCAGTGGTCATACACGAAGTCTGCCACTGATGAGAAGGGGCTGTGAACGTTGCTTAATTGCGTCGTGCGGCAGTCGCCGGCCAGGGCGACATTTCAAGTCCGACCCCCGAATAGACCGCATGCAGAAGGGCTGCATAGGAGACCGAGATGTACTTCCGGGCCAGACGAGCGAGTTCATCGCGAAAGAGAACCCCGTGTGATTCCGCACCCACGACGGCGTGGGCAAGCTCATGCAACAGGGTGGACATCGTGGTGGACTTGCCACGAATACAGATGACGTTTTCTTCGATGTACGTGAGTGCAAGGGCAGACTTACTTTTGCGCGCGATGAGAATGGTGGGAATCTCAATATCTTCTGCGTGGCAAATCTCTTTGAGAAGAGCTTCCGCATCGGTGGAAGGAATTTCGCGTGAGCCGAATTCAAGTTCCACTACGTCTTCGCATGCATAGACAAGTGCTTGCTCGGGTGTGCAACGGCTGTAGTCGCCGGCTCGGGTGTGTGCTGCCTCGATGAAGGGCTGCAGAGATGTCATCCGATTTCTCCGCGAACTCCACTGGTGAACGAACGACTGCCCGAGGAGAATCCGCGACCAGCCGAGTGTCCGCTGCTGTATGCGCCAGAAGATGTGTCGGAATAGGAATAGCCTCCGGTGAGACGAGGACCTTTTGCACGAAGTTCAGATTCGGCGCGCTTCATACGGTCGGCGAGTACGAGGCCTGATCCGGGTGTCTCCGCAATGAATTCCTTCTTTGCCCCAGCAAGTGCTTCGGTGATTCCGCGCTGAAAACCCTGCCACCATGATGTGCGCCACGAGCGATCGCCCTTCGGCAATAAGCGAAGACCCATCATGTCGGCTGCGCCAAAGAGTGTGTAGGCAGCAGTGATGTCGGCATCGCGACCATAGAAGACAACGATGCACGCGCCGTCTTCGTCATCTGCTCGGTATCCGGCGCATGAATGAGCAAGTCCGATTGCATACAGGATGTTTTGGCGACGCACTCGATATGGGCCGTGCACAGCAAAACGACGAACGACAACGGCGGTGTCTTCGGGCTTTTTTGCATCAGCCACATCATCATGGGAGAGGCCATGTTTCTGCATCAGTTTTGATGCCAGAGCAAGAGCAGTTTCGGCTTCTGCCTGAGGGGTGTTGGGGTGTTGAGCGAGGGTGAGAAGTGCCTGGATTTTGTCGCGCTGGGTGCTCATAGGGCGCAGATTAGGCAGTGGGTGTCTAGTGGTTGAGAACGCTGGACAGGAAGGACTTGGTGCGATCCTCTTGCGGCGCGTTGATTACCTGTGAAGGTGGTCCTTGTTCAACAATGACACCACCATCCATGAACACCACGCGAGTCGCGACATTTGACGCAAAACCCATCTCGTGTGTCACAACCAACATGGTCATTCCGTCCTCAGCAAGAGCTTTCATCACGTTGAGAACATCGCCGACAAGTTCAGGGTCAAGAGCACTGGTGGCTTCATCAAACAACATGACATCGGGGTCCATTGCAAGTGCACGAGCAATTGCCACACGTTGCTGCTGGCCACCAGACAGTTGTCCTGGATATGCATCGGCTTTCTCTGTCAGGCCAACACGTGCGAGCAATTGCAAGCCCTTCATCTCGGCTTCTGCTTTACTACGACGGAGCACCTTGCGTTGTGCAACACATATGTTTTCGAGTGCTGTCATGTGGGGGAACAAATTGAATTGCTGGAAGACCATGCCAATTCTGGTGCGAGCTTCGTCAATATCGCAGTCGATATGCGTGAGTTCACGTCCGAGAACAACAATGTTGCCGCTTGATGGTTGCTCGAGCATGTTGATACAACGGAGCAATGTGCTCTTGCCGGAACCCGATGGTCCGATGATGCACACGACTTCACCGCGTTGCACATGGAGATCAATTCCCCGCAAGACATGATTGGATCCGAAGGACTTATTGAGATCGTTGATATTGACGACGTAGTCATCAATCAAAATGGTTTCGTTGCTCATTTGCCAACCGCCTTCGCACGACGTTCCATGTATGCAACCAATTGCGTGAGTGGAAGTGTCATTGCGAGATACACCAAGCCAGCAACAATCAGTGGTGTGGCGTTAGCGGAATCTGTGACGCCATCGCGTCCGAAACGAGCAAGGTCTCTCGTTGCGTCGGTGACACCAAGAACTGAAATGAGTGAGGTGTCCTTAATCAGAAGAACAAATTCATTAGTGAGAGGCGGGACAATGATGCGCAATGCTTGTGGGATAACGATGGTGATCATGGCGCGTGGGTACGACATGCCCAGCGAGCGCGCGGCTTCCATTTGCCCTTTGGGCACAGCTTCAATGCCTGCTCGAATGGTTTCCGCCATGTACGCGCTTGCAACGAGCGAAAGGGGAATGGCGCCCTGCAAGTAAGGGTTAGGCCATTGCCAGCCAGTGGCGATGGGAATGCCAAAACCCAATGCAAGAAGGGTGACGAGGAGTGGAATTCCTCGGAAGATTTCGATGTAGGTCGCAGCAATCCACCGGTACGGGCGGATGCTGCTGAGACGCATCAACGCAAAGAGAAGACCAAACGAGAGTCCACCAGCAAAACCAAGAATCGTAAAGACGACGGTGTTTTTTGCTGCACTCGTGAGGATGCTGGGGAACTGTTCCTTAACAATTTCCCATTTGAACATCGCATTACTAAGGCGTGTCCAGTCAACGAGAAGGGCCATAGCAGCAACGGCAAGAACGCTGAGCGTGTATATCGCGTATCGCGCATACGTGGCTCGCTGTCGCTTGCTAAGTGCCATGACCCTTCCCGTCCCTAGAAGGATGAGTTAATCCTTGCCGAAATACTTGGCAAAGATTGAGTCATATGAACCATTTGTCTTGAGAGTTGCAAGACCTTCGTTCAGGATCTTCAGCAGATTGGTATCACCTTTTTGTACTGCGAAACCGTACTGTTCTGGTTCGGTGTTGAACTTAATGGAAACAGTTGAAGTCCCCTGCTTCACCGCACGATATGCGTTGATGGGGAAGTCCTGCAGAATTGCATCAACTTGTCCGGCCTCGAAAGCGAGGAACATGGCAGATGCTTCGTCGAAGGACTGAATCTTTGCCTCAGGTGCGTTTTTCTTTGCGTACTCTTCGCCAGTGGTGCCGGTTTGAACTGCAATTGTCTTTCCAGTCAACGACTCAATTGAATTCAGCGTGTCCTTGTTCTCGTTGAGTACGAGAAGTGATTGATAGGAATCAAAATAACCGTCGGTGAAGTCCGCTGCTTGTGTGCGCTGTTCAGTAATTGTCATCGAAGATGCAACCACATCGCATTTGCCAGCAGCAGGTGCCAACCAGATGCCATCAAATCCCTGTTCTGAAACTTCGAGTTCCAGATCATTTAATTCGGCGATGGCTCGCATGAGGTCCATGTCGAAACCGGTGTAGGTGCCGTCTTCTGCCTTGAATTCAAAGGGTTCGTACGGAACATCGGAACAGACAGTGAGTGCACCGTCTTTGACGAGATCGAGCCCGCCTTCTGATGTGTCGCTGCTGCCGCCGCAAGCTGCGACGACGAGTGAAAGTGCTGCAATTGCTGCAAACACACGGGTTTTACGTGCCATTGTGACTCCTTGAGAATGTCTTAGTAAATGGTGTGACAAACCCTAGACGAATGTGAGGCGTTGACCTACCGCCGAGTACGGCGTGGGAACGCGATGATTGCGACAAGAACCGTGATGATGACGGCAAGAACGTGAATCGTCTCAAAAACGGGGTGGGCTGTGCCGTTTACGCGGTCGGTGATGAAAGCAACCGCCTGCAAGGTCACGAGGAGACCACAGATTGATAGGGCGAAATAGGCCAGTCGGGGAGTGATGGCAACTGCAGCTCCTGCAAGTCCGAGAACGAGGCCAATGACGCCATCGCGAGTGAGATGAGCAACAGAGGTGTCTGATCGTGGTCCCCACAGTGGTGTGGCTCCAAAGATCCATGGCAAAGCAAGAAAGACCTGGAGGCTTCCGACGATGAGGAGACTGATGCGAAGTGTCCCGCCAGGTTCTCGAAGGATGTCGAGACGGGAACTGATGGATTCGACCATGTCATCTGCGGTGTCTGATGCACAAAGGGGGCACTCAAGAAGATGCTGGCGAGCAACTGCAACATCGTGAGCGTCTGCAAGTGGCTGCAAAATAAGTGCTCGTGCACGCTTGCATGGTATTTGTGTCATGTCAGATAGCAATCACTTCATCGAGTTGACGACCGAGCTGTTCTCGGGCACGCGCTAAGCGAGATCGAACTGTTCCGATGGGAATGTTCAACGTAGTGGCAGCTGAGTCGTAGTCAAAGCCCAACACTGCACAGAGAACGACTACTTCACGTTGTGGCAATGGAAGTTCTCGCACCATGTCATAAATGGCTGTGGATGCAAAGTGGTCGCGAATATCGATGACATTCTCGGGCAGTTGCTCATGGACACGATTTTTCTTTGCCATGTCGATGACAACACGACGACAGATTGTTATCAGCCATGAGACTGCCGATGACTCGTGGCGGAACGTAGGCCAGTAGCGCCATGCTCGAATAAAAGTTTCCTGCACAGCTTCTTCAGCAATGTGTGGATTCGATGTGATGGAAAGAGCAAACGCTGTGACGCTGCGGATGTTTTCCCGCATCATGACGTCAAAGGAGTCTTCCTTCTTCTTTCTCACACCTCCAGTGTGTCACCCAACAACGGTGATTGACACATCTTTATGGTCGCCCACAGTGCATGTCCCACTAAACACACCGATGTTTCTGAAGGTATACCTTCCAGTTTCGCCGGGCCGCAGAACCAAAAAAGCGTAGGTATGGGGCGCAGTGTCATTGTTGATGACTTCAATGGAGTCGCCCACTTTGACCGTGAGTGCAGGGGGGAGTGGGTTTGCGACTGTTTGTCCTGCATCCATCGTTGCTCTTGTGCCGTTAGCAATCGTGAAGCGATAGGTAGTGGGGTCTGGTCGAATCATGACGACCAAAAAAACGATGAGGGGGATGAGGACGACGAGAAGTATCGCCGTCATCATCCCTGCATTGCTGCCCTTCTTGGGGGCAACGGTTTCCTCATCAGTCATCTTTAAGGAGCTTCCTCCAGAATAGGAACCGTGACAACGACGTCACCGGCCTTAGCAAATTTCAATGTAACGGAAATTTCAGTGCCGAGTTCAAGAGGCTTTACCAATTTCATCAGCATCACGTGATAGCCGCCAGCTTTCAGTTCTGTTGGTGTTCCCGCAATGACATCGATCTTCTTAACTTCTTGCATCTTCATGGAGTCGCCTTCGCCCATGATTGTTTCGTGTACCTGAGTCATCTCGGCAACAGATGTATCAACCATTGCACCGACGAGTTCATCGTCGACGTTGGAATTGATTGTCATGTATGCAGCACCCATGTCGGTCGCCATTGGGCTCTGACGTGCCCACTGTCCAGTGACAGTGATTTCTGGCGTGGCAGGGGCAGTGGAATTTGCAGCAACGGTGGTGTCGGCACTCTCAGTGTCGCTACCGCATGCTGCAAGTCCGCTGATGCTGACAATGCTTAACGCTGAGACCACAATGGCCTTTGTTGTCTTCTTCATTTTGTTTGTGTCCTTTCATTGAGGAGAATTGTGAGATCGTTTGCCATCGAATTCGAATCAAGCCCGAATGGCCATTGAACGACGACCATGCCGGTGTCATCGACGAGGTACGCCGTGCCCCCATGGACTACTTCGATTTTCCCGTCCACTGTTATGACTGAGGAGGTGGCTCCGAATGCATTTTCTGCAGAGCGCAACTCTGCGTCATTTGCGGGAATGAGTGCGTGAAAGCGATCGGTGAATGAGGAGAGATAGCGGGGGAGAATATTGGCGGTGTCACGTTGAGGGTCAACGGTGATCATGGCCAGATCAACTCGCTCTGCAAGTGCCCCAATCTTCTTCTTTGCATTTTTAATGGCGACCAATGTCGTGGGGCAGACATCAGGGCAGTTGGTGTAGCCGAAGTACACAATGAGAACTTCACCTTCTTGAGCCTTTAACTCGAATGCTTTCCCTCCTGGTTGTTCCGTTACCGAGACGCCAGAAGAACTCAGTTGTGAAGGTGGTACATAGCCGAGAAGAGATGAGGTTGATTCTTGGGAGCATGCACTAAGGGGGAGAGCCAGGCTGCTGATTGCCAGAACAGCAAGAATTGTTTGTCTTAGATTTCTCATACCTAACTTGATGAAGACATCAAGAAGAAGGGAAAAGTTCCATCGCTGTGACACAGTCCCTGTGACTCGTGGCTCATCTTGGGTGAACAGGCAAGCCATACTCGTAGGGATGCAACGGCGAGCGGACATAGAAGGCCTTCGCGCCATTGCGGTTCTCGCCGTCCTTCTCTTTCACGCAGGGGTCCCAGGCCTCGCGGGTGGCTATGTCGGCGTTGATGTCTTCTTTGTGGTCTCGGGGTTCCTCATTACCTCTTTATTGGTTACTGAGAAGGAATCCAGTGGGGGTATTTCTCTCTCATCCTTCTATGCCCGTCGGGTCCGACGCCTTCTTCCCGTTTCGGCCGTCGTTGCGGTTGCAACCCTTGGTGCATCGTGGATTTGGCTAGAGCCACTTCGTCTGCGTTCTGTTGCGAATGATGTTCTGGCTGTTGCAACGTTTTCTTCCAACTTTGTCTTCGCAAGCAGAGGCGCCGACTATCTGCAATCAACGTTGCCACCGTCTCCTTTGCAGCATTACTGGAGCCTGGCTGTCGAAGAGCAGTTTTATGTGGTGTGGCCTGTTCTCATTGCACTGATCTGTCTTGGTGCAACTGCAACGGGTCGAGTCAATGTGCGCGTCCGTATCGGATTGCTCTCTGCTGTCGTCGGAGTTGCATCTTTTGTTCTTTGCATGAGGATGATGGATTCATCTCAGCCATGGGCGTTCTTCTCGCCGCATACGCGTGCGTTTGAACTTGCTGCGGGTGCTCTCGTTGCAGTGGTGCCGATGATGACAATGAAGTGGGCTCGTTCTGCAAGTGCAATCGCAGCATGGTGTGGGTTGATCGGCATCATTGTGACTGTTGTGCAGTTTGACGAAAGAACACGGTTCCCTGGCCCATGGGCTTTGGCACCAGTGTTAGCAACAGCAGTTGTGCTCCGTGGTGGAAACGCAACATCGTGGGCGCCTGTTGCGCTTCTGCGTCTGTCGCCGTTTCAATGGCTGGGCTCTCGCTCATATTCTGCTTATCTATGGCACTGGCCAATCTTGATTGTTGTTGCGGCAGCTTTCAATCGTGAGTTATCGGTCATTGATGGATTGGTATGTACTGCAATCGCTCTTGGACTTTCGGAGTTCTCGTTCCGATTCATCGAAAATCCAATTCGTTACAACATCAGGCTTCGAGGGCTTCGCGCGGTTGCACTGGCCACTGCGATCATCGCCTTAGTTGCCGGAGCAGGCCTCGTAGCGCGCAACAATCCGCCTGCAATGTCGGTGGGTCCTGATGCGACAACTCCGAATGTCATTGGCGACACAACGTTGCCTACAGGACTTGCCGCTACGACCACCACGTTGGTGCCCACTGCTCCCAACCTTCCATCACGGGGAGAGCCGGTACAAGCGATTGTGGAAGCAGCGACAATGACAGGACTGCCGGGCAATCTCGAGCCCAGTTTGCAAGGCGCATTGTCCGATATGCCGAGTATTTACAGAAACAACTGCCATGTAGGTTTCTCTGCGATTCGTCCGAAGAAATGTGTCTTCGGCAATGAAACTTCACCCGTTGTTGTTGGTCTTTATGGCGACTCTCACGCTGCTCAATGGTTCCCGGCATTTGAGAAAGTTGCAATCAAACGCAACTGGAAACTCATTACTTACACAAAGCGCGGATGTCCTCCTGCAGAAATCCCTACTTTTAGCAGTGTGCTCGGCAAGGTGTACAAAGAATGTGCGCCATGGCGACGCAATGTTCTTGATCAAATGGTCGCCGACGGTGTGCGAGTTGTGTTTGTCGCACATTTTGAGAGATTGCTGTCTGCTGCAACACGCAAACCGATGTGGCAGAAGGAATGGCGAGAAGGCCTGCAAGGGACAGTGACAGAACTTGAAAGCCGCGGAATCAAACCAGTTCTGATGGAAGACACTCCGTACCCGGGTCAAAATGTGCCCACCTGCTTAAGCCGGAGCTATACAAACATTCAGCAATGCTCACCAAGTGTCAGAGTCGCATATCGCGATGATATGAACGCGATGTTGGTTGATTTTGATCGAACCGGTCAACAAGTGCTGTGGGTAAGGAACTGGTTCTGTATCGCGACGTCGTGTCCAACAGTTGTGGGAAATGTTCTGGTGTACCGAGACGACAACCATATGACGGTCTCTTTTGCTTCTTTGATTGCGCCGTTACTCGATGCTGCAACTTTTGAATTTGTCGATTGGTACTCACGTACCCCATAAATTGTGAGAAAGTATGCATATGGATCAGCGTAAATCTCGTAATGAAGTTCTCGACGAATTTGTTGCACAAGGAGTTCTGACCGAAGAGCAAGCATGTGACATTGCAGATGCCCCACAGTGGTCTTTCTCAGCTCGTGAATTGATCACGTATCTCGCGTCACTCATTATCGGTGTAGGCGTGATTCGCATTCTTGCGATTGCACTTCAAGATGCATCTGAAGGCGCAATTGTGACTTCGTTATACATCGTTGCGGTAGCGGCAGGATTCGGCTCTTGGAAATTGTCATCGGGATCGGACATTCGTGATCGTTTCTCTGAGGTACTTGAACTTGCTGCATTGGGTTGTGCGGGGGGTGCAACGGCGGTGTTGTTAAGCAATACCGAGTTGCGCGGCGAGTTCATCGGACTCATGTTGACGAGTACGGCTCTTGGTTGGGGCATGTATCGCTGTCGGACATCGCGGTTTGCAGGCACTGTTGCACTCTGTGTTGGCGCGAATGGAGTGGCGCTCTCGCTGGGGGCATGGATTGAGCCTGATAGAGGGTGGGCCGCAGGAGTCTTGATGGTGCTCTCAGGCCTTTCTCTCGCATTAGTGGGTACCAAAAAAATTGGCGCACCGTACTTTGCACGCGCGGTGGGTTCGCTATTCGTTGTCATTGGTTCAATCACGCTGGGAACCGACATCTCTAATGGACGAGTGATACCAATCGTGACGGGAATCGCCCTCTTCGCTATCGGAACAAAGTTCCTTGCCTCAGAGACTTTGGTTGCAGGGGCTTTTTGCATCGTGACCGGAGTCGTAATGACTGTCAATCAATCAATTGACAACGACATGGCTCAAGGACTTGTCATTATCGGCACAGGCGTCGTGATGCTGATTGTTCTGTCAGCACAGATGAAGCGAATCTCTAATCGACGAGAGCCTGGTGTACAAGCTGCTTAAGTTGTGGTCGTAACGGCCACGTACTCGATGGCATGAGCTGCGTCATGATCATGTACACAAGATCTTCTTTCGGATCAACAGTGAAGTTGGTGCTTGCAGCGCCGCCCCAGCCGTAATCGCCCACACTGCCAGGCACTTTTGCCTTTACAGGGTCAATGGTGACGCTCATGCTCAAACCGAACCCCACTCCATCGAATGCAGTCTCGGCAAAGAGCGGACGACCAAACGCCGTGAGGTCTGCATTGTCTGGCAAATGATTTGACGCCATGAATGCAACAGTGCGTGGAGAAAGTATTTGAACGCCGTTGTATTCACCGCCGTTGCGAAGCATCTCTGCGAACTTCAGATAATCAGATGTTGTTGACACAAGTCCGCCACCACCGAGGTGTGCCTTTGGTTCGTGCAGTGCGCCTGCACCCGTAGCATCGTTACGGAGAATCTTCTTGTCTGCAGGATTCGGTACGTAGAGTGCTGCGAGTCGATCAGCTTTGTCAGCATCGCAATGGAATGCGGTGTCGGTCATACCCAAGGGGTCGAAGATGCGCTTCTTCATGAACTCGCCGAGTGACATGCCTGAAAGAACTTCAACAACACGTCCAATGATGTCGATCGACATCGAATAGGCCCATTCAGTGCCAGGTTGGAACATCAGTGGAAGCTCTGCCAACTGATCGCAGATGTCGGCGAGTGATGCATCACGTGGCACGCCCCACTCGAAACCTGCGTTGCGATACATCTGATCAACAGGATTGGAATAGACAAAGCCGTATGTGAGACCAGCGGTGTGAGTGAAGAGGTGCCACATCTCCATGGGCTCGGTCACTGGTTCGTAGCGCGGTGCCGTAAGAGTGCCGGAGCGGAAAACCTTCTGATTGGCGAATGATGGGATGAACCACTTCACCTGGTCATGCATCTCAAACAGACCCTCTTCCCACAAGATCATGGCGGCCACAGCACAGATGGGTTTGGTCATCGAATAGATGCGGTAGATCGTGTCGTCCGCAATGGGCTTGCCGTTCTCAACATCGGCGTGGCCGTACTTGGTGCTGTATGCCAGCTGGCCAGCACGAGAAACGGTGATGTGGAAGCTCGGAAGCTTTCCCTCATCGACATATTTGGCGAAATGGGTCTGAATGCGGTCCAGACGGAGGGGGTCAAGGCCCAAAGACGCGGGATCCTGGACAACTTCAAGGTTTGACATGGGGGAATCGTATGCCTGTGGCTAGCGTCACTCCCAGTGGAGAGTTATTCTCACCATAAGGGAAACCAACAAAAGGGGCAGCCATGAGCGAGATGATCGACTGGACCAGCGAGTACGACATTTTCAGCAAGGAATACATCGAGAATCCGTTTGAGATCTGGGATGACCTTCGCGAACAGTGCCCCATTGCGCATACAGACAAGTGGGGTGGCTCTTGGTTGCCCACCACATACGACATCGTCACAAAGATGGCTCGAGAGCCAGAGAAGTTCTCGTCGCGCGAAATCATTGTTGTGCCTCCTGCAGAGGCACCAGGTTCAGGAGCATACGGCCCTGCTCCTGCGGCACCAATTTCGGTAGATGCACCGATGCACACATGGACTCGTCGTCAGCTCTTGCCAGATTTTTCTCCGAAGGCAGTCGATGAGTTGGAAGTGTTTACACGCGCATGGTGTCGTGAGTTGATGGACTCAATTGCCGGTCGTCCCGATGCCGACATTGCTGTTGAATACGCACAACAAATTCCTGCACAAGTGATTGCAACGATGTTGGGTGTTCCCACCACGATGAAAGATCAATTCACAACGTGGGTGCGCAACACTTTGGAAGCTGGTCTGACGAATCCAGAACTTCGTATCAAGACACGCGCTGAACTTCAAGATTTCTTCATTGGTGAGATTCGTAATCGTCGTGAAACGGGAAGCACAAGCGACCTCATCGGTGAACTTGTTCATGCAGAGCATGACGGCGAGCCATACCCCGATGGTCTCATCCTCGGTATGTGTGGTCTGTTGTTGATTGCCGGTGTTGACACAACATGGAGCGGTATCGGTTCTGCGTTGTGGCATCTTGCGACACACCCAGAAGATCGCATTCGCTTGGTACAAGAACCAGAACTCATTCCAAGTGCTGTTGAAGAATTCCTTCGTGCGTATTCACCAGTGACGATGGCTCGCCTTGTGAATGAAGACATGGAATATGAAGGCTGCCCGATGAAGGCAGGAGATCGCATTCTGATGGCTTTCCCTGCAGCCAACCGTGATCCGAAGCATTTCGAACGCCCCGATGAGGTAATTATCGACCGTGAGCACAACCGCCATGTTGCATTTGGTGCAGGTATTCACCGTTGCGTTGGTTCAAACCTTGCACGCATGGAAATGCGTGTTGCGATTGAAGAATTCCTCGCGCGTGTTCCTGATTTTGAACTTCGTGAAGATGCAGAAGTCACGTGGGCTGGCGGTCAGGTTCGCGGACCTCGCACCATTCCGGTACGCATCAACAAGTCAATCGGCCACTAAGGAGATACTCTCCGATAAAACAAAGAGGCCCGCGGCAAATGCCGCGGGCCTCTTTGTTTGGAACTTACCGAATAACGCTGAGGGCGTTGTTGTCTTCGACGCACGACAGTGCTCGAATGAACATCTCGCGGATGAGATCTTGACCACGTTCATTCTGTTCTGTGTAACTAGCGAATGATGTAACGCCGTAGGTGACGCAGAAGGTAATGGCGACGAGGTACTGGCGCCATGCTTCGTCGCGGTCAACGTCGATACCGTGAGATTCCAAACGATCAAGGTAGGTGTCAACTAGTTCCTTGTCGTGTCCGCGACGAACAGCAGTAGTAATCGACTGGCTGATGAAGTAGCCCACGTCATACATGCCTGAACCTGTTCCGACAATCTGGAAGTCAATGGCAACAGGACGATCACCGTCAAGCATGAGGTTGTCAGCGCGGAAGTCGCCGTGGCACATGGTGGTCGGAGTTGAGAGATTCTGCAGCATCCAAGGAACCTTGCCTGCCCACATATCACCGATGTCGCGAACGTTGTCAGAGATGAGGTCACCGGCATGCTCGGCAGCAGCTGGCCATCCAGCAGTCCACAGCATTGGGAGAACTGCGTTGTATGTGGGGTTGTCTAGTGGTTGAAAAATCTCTGTGTAATTTGCAAGCTTTGGGCTGCCCCACCACATGGCGTGGAAGTCGGCGAGGATTTCAAGGAAGGTCTTTGCCTGGTCTAGCGATGCGCCGTCCAACTGATTGAGTTGTTGGTAATGGCTGATGTCTTCCATGGCGATGGTGAAATCTGTGTTGTCGCCGGCAATTGCTTGGGCGTAACACTTAGCGGTCTTGAAAGGTGCGTCTGGTGCACAGTCCTTATAGAAGACAAGCTCGCGAATATAAAGAACTAATGCATCAGCGGTGAAGCGCTGGGTCGGGTCGTCGGTGGGGTACTTCACCACGAAGGACTTTGGCGCTTTTGTGGCACCGGAGTAGGAAGGAGTCACGCGCTGCAAAATGCTGAGAATGCCAACACCTTCGCCGACACGTTCGGTTGTCACGGCGGTCACGGAGACATTGTCTTCAAGGCTCTTGCTGCCCTTAAGAACACCTTCGACCCACTGTGGAGTGATGTCGGCTTCTGACTTGAGTAGGCCAAGACCAGATTCGATGAGATCAACGATTGCCATGTGGATATCCCCCTATGAAACGTCGCGCCCCCCGGTGCGAGTGAAATGAACTCTAGTTGTCTATTGGGTGTCTGCAAATAGCCACCGCTCTAATGTGGGAAAGATGAAGCAAGTACGCGTTGGTGTCATTGGTACAGGGATGATGGGTTGCGAGCACCTCAAGAACTTGTTGGGACTACCAAATGTCTCTATCACGGCTGTGAGTGACCCAAACGAAGAGCCATTGACGTGGGCACGAATAACACTCGGAGATGCAGCCGATGGAGTGCAGTATTTCTCTGATCATCGTGAGCTTCTTTCTTCTGGTCTCGTTGATGCAGTTCTTCTTGCCTCTCCGAACTTCACGCATAAAGCGATTCTTGATGACATTTTCGCCACAGATCTGCCTGTACTTGTCGAGAAGCCAATGTGCACGACAGTCGAGGACTGCATTGCAATTGTGAATGCTCAGAAGACGCGTCATGCGCTCACGTGGGTGGGACTTGAGTATCGGTACATGGCACCGATTGCGGAACTTATTCGTCAAGTACATAGCGGTGTAGTGGGTGAGCTGAAGATGCTCGCTATTCGCGAGCATCGGTTTCCATTCCTAGTGAAAGTGGACAACTGGAATCGTTTCTCGCGCAACACAGGAGGCACGTTGGTGGAGAAGTGTTGCCACTTCTTTGACCTGATGAATCTTGTGGTGCAATCGCGACCAGTGCGCGTGATGGCGAGTGGTGGCCAAGATGTCAACCATCTCGACGAGGTCTATAACGGCGAGCGTTCTGACATCTTGGACAATGCGTATGTGATCGTTGAGTATGCGAATGGTGTTCGAGCCATGTTGGACCTCAGCATGTTTGCTGAAGGCTCTCGGCACGAGCAGGAAATTTCTGCGGTGGGCACAACTGGCAAAGTTGAAGCGTTTGTCCCAGGCGATGGCCACATCGTGATCGGTGAACGTGCCACACGAAAAACTCGTGAGGTGGAAGTCGGGATTGACCCAGACGTTGCTCACGTCGGTTTTCACTTTGGTGCAAGTTTCATCGAGTGCAAGCGGTTCATTGATGCGGTCGCTTCCGGAGTGGCTCCGGAGGTCACCGTTGAAGATGGTCTGTGGAGTGTTGTTATCGGCGCAGCTGCACATCGTTCTATTGATGAGAAGCGAATGGTTGATATCTCTGAGTATGGAATCGTCTGAGTCGTGTTTGAACATGAGGTCTCACGGATACGGTTCGTTTCGTGAATAACACTGCTCTCATCCTGAATCTTCTTGCTACGTGGATGATGGTGGGAGTCATCTGGTTCGTGCAGATTGTGCATTACCCCTTGTTGGCAGTTGTGCCAGTGGAAAGCGCCTCGTCAGTCGCAGTGCAACACCAACAACGCACGGCTTGGGTTGTGATGATTCCGATGACTGTCGAAGGGTTCAGCACACTCGCATTGTTGAAGTGGGTGCCGGACAGTGTCGCATGGTGGTTGCCTTGGATAAACGCACTTCTCTTGGCAGTTGCCCTTGGGTGCACAGTGTTTCTCTCGGTGCCTCGTCATGAACGCATGGCATCGAATCCGACTCCAAGCCTTGGACGAGAGTTGGTACTCACAAACTGGCCACGAACAATTGCGTGGACAGCACGAGGAATCATCCTCGCGTACATGATGTTTGTAGCCCTGTAGTTACTGCTTGGCGAGAGCTGCGCGCGCTTCACCTTCAGGGTCGCGATACGCCCGACCGATTGCATCAATGATGACTCGGTGGAGCACACCTTCGGGCATCTCAAACTTGCCAGGCAAGTCTGTATGAATCGCGCCCATGCGTTGGTACCCCACGGAGAATGGGTCGACACCGTATGTCAATGGCACGGTGATTGGAAGTGATCCACTACCCATTGGGACATCTCCGTAGTACAAGTTCATGTCACCACGGAAACGTCCGGTGGCGTTGAAGACGGCGCGTACCAATACATCGCCGACGGGCAGTTCTTCACTTGCAGAGATCACAGTGGAGAAGGAACCAAGGAAGTTGTACACGTAGTGCAAACGACGTCCCTTGAGATACAACGCATACCCACCTGCGTGGCCGCCGTGACAGACAATGATGCCGTCGCAATTACCTGTTGCAGGAATGGTGAGCTCCGCATTGATATGGAATGAGCGGTTGCGCAAGTTCGGTGCTGTTGATTCTGGGATTGATGCAATGCCTGCGTGATAAACGTAGCGATCACGCAACCAACGACGATCGCCATAACGACCTGGCTGGTTGTTCAGAGGCAGCACTTGGTTGCGCTGTGCTTCTACCCACCAGAGTTCCTTGAGTTCTTGCAACTTGTCAGGAAACTGCGCAGAGACGTCATGACATTCCGAGAAGTCTTTCGCGACGTGATACAGCTCCCAGATGTCTTCTTCAAATGAACGTTGAGAAATTGCTCGGTCTTCATAGTTCGACATCATCGGTGGGTGGTACACCACGGCCTTCCAGCCATTGCTGTAAATCGCACGTGAACCCATCATCTCGTAGTACTGCGTCGTGTGTTGCGAAGGAGCAGCACCATCTTTCAGTGAGTACGCAAAACTCGTTCCCTCGATAGGTGCTTGTTCAACACCCTTCATCACGCGTGGTGCCTGGATGCCGATCAGTTCAAGAAGTGTGGGCTTGAGGTCAATGGCATGCACGTATTGATGACGAGTTTCACCAGGAGTTCCGATGCCTTTTGGCCAATGCACAATCATTGGGTCGCACACGCCACCCTCATTGGTATCGCGTTTGAATCGCTTGAGTGGCGTATTGCCGGCCCATGCCCAGCCCCACGGATAGTGGTTGTTGGAATGCTCCGTACCGATGTCGTCAATGTGCTTCAAGTTTTCTTCAAGACTCTCGGGAACAAAGTTGTAGAAGTACTTCTCGTTGTGGCTGCCGGTGGGGCCACCTTCTGCAGATGCACCGTTGTCGCTCATGATGACCACGATGGTGTTGTCGAGTTCGCCCAAGGAATCAATGAATTCCAATAAGCGACCGACTTGTGCGTCGGTGTGTGTCATGAAGCCTGCGAATGCTTCCATGAGTCGCGTGTATAAACGCTTCTGATCATCACTGAGTGAATCCCAAGCAGGAACCCACGATGGGCGCTCGGAGAGTTCGGTTCCTTCGGGCAACAAGCCAGATGCAACTTGACGTTTGAACACATCATCGCGCCATGCGTCCCAGCCCATGTCGAACTTGCCGCGATACGCATCGATGTACGACTTCGGTGCTTGGTGCGGAGCATGGCATGCGCCCGGTGCGTAGTACATGAAGAATGGCTTCACGGGAGAGAACGCACGAAGATCTTTGATGTACTGAATCGCACGATCTGTCATGTCTTCGGTGATGTGATACCCCTCTGCCGGAGTCTTTGGTGGATCCACTTGATGATTGTCGTGGATGAGGTCGGGGTGGTACTGGTCTGTTTCGCCGGCAAGGAATCCGTAGAAGCGATCAAAACCTTTGCTCAACGGCCAATGTGTGCGTGGTCCACCATCGTTGTTCTCGTACGCAGGTGCAAGGTGCCATTTGCCGAGGGCAAACGTTGCGTATCCATTTTCATTCAGCACCTCTGAAACAAAACCGTTCTCAGGTGGAATGTTGGCGTCGTAGCCGGGGAAGCCTTGTGCAAACTCAACAACACATGCCAAGCCAGAAGCATGATGGTTGCGACCTGTCATCAAACACGCGCGCGTGGGGGAGCACAGCGCAGTGGTGTGATAGTTCGCGTAACGCAAACCTTTTGCTGCAAGCCCGTCAAACGTAGGTGTCTGAAGATCGGAGCCGTACGAACCAAATTGCGCGTATCCCACATCGTCAAGAAGAACGACAACAACGTTCGGTGCGTCATCGCCTGGGGTTTGCAAGGGTGGCCACCACGGAGTGGAGTCCTCAAAGTAACGACCAGTAACGCCTTCGAAATTTTTGCTGAGTCCCATGACCACACCCTTAAGTTGAAGTTTGTCTCAACTTAGTTCTGTTTAGGAATTCCTCAATGAGTAGAGCCCATTTAGGAAATGGGGCTCATCCCTGGATGCAATGGTTTGTGGTGGTGCCGATTCCATCGATGGTCGAGACAAGGACATCCCCAGCTTTGAGGAAAACGGGTGGCTTGCGGCTGACGCCAACACCACCTGGTGTACCAGTAAAGATGACATCGCCTGGCAATAGTTGCACGATGCCCGAGAGATACTCCACGATGTCGCCAACATCAAAGATGAGGTCATCAGTGAGTGAGTCCTGCACGACTTCGCCGTTCAGTGTGCATGTCATGTGCAAGGCATCGCGATTCGCGAGGCCTTTTGCATCGACAAGCCATGGGCCGAAGGGGGAGTAGTTTTTGCGGCTCTTACCGAGGTCGAAGTGTGGTGGTGAGGCTGCGAACTGCAACGCGCGGTCGGAAATGTCTTGGCCCACGGCAACACCTGCGATGTGATCCCATGCGTCTTTCTTGGAGATATTGCGACCACCGCTACCAATGACGACAACGAGTTCCACTTCCCAGTCGATAGCACCGCCAACGACGGGAACATCTGCGTAGCCACCAGCGATAGATGAGGAGAACTTCGCAAAAGTGAGTGGAGTCTTTGGTGGCTCCATTCCGCTTTCTTCTGCATGCGACTTGTAGTTGAGGCCAATACCGAATGACTGCAACGGCCATGGTGATGGTGCATCAAGTGTGGTGACATCGATGGGTGTGCCGGGGTCGGTGACAGTGGCAGCAAATGTGCGCACTTCATCCCAACGGCGGAAGGCCTCGATGGGCTCGGCAGAGAACTTTCCACCGCTCGCCTCGGCCAAGTCGACCACATTGTTGTTAGGGCCCACGACAAGTTGGGCGCGACCATTCAGACAGGCAAAACGAAAGCTCATAATCAGCACTATAGTCCTATTTAGTCATCTGTCTAATACGGCAATACGGAGATTCTCATGGCCTCACCTGTCAAATTCGCACACATCGTTTTCAAGACTTCTCAATACACAGAGATGGTCGCCTGGTGGAAGGACTTCCTGCAGGGCGAGGCACGTCATGAGAATGACTTCATCACCTTCATCTCGTATGACGACGAGCATCACCGCATTGCAATTGCGAACATCCCGGATCTTGATGACAACAATCCGAAAGCACGTGGCGTCGAGCACTTCGCATTCACGTATGCATCGCTTGAAGATCTCTTCGGCCAGTTTGAGCGAATGAAGGCAAAAGGAATTCATCCGTATTGGACAATCAACCACGGAATGACTCTGTCTGCGTATTACCGCGACCCCGATGGCAACCAAGTGGAGACGCAGGTGGACTCATTGACGATGGAAGAGGCCGATGCATTTATGGCCGGACCTCTGTTTGCTGCCAATCCGATTGGTATCAATGTTGATTTCGACAAGCTCGTTGCTCAGCACAAATCTGGTGCGACATTTGCGGAGATAACTGATTACGCAACTGCGGGACAGTAAAGCGTGAGCATTGCAGAGCGATCGACCCGAAGCCGAGTGGACAGTGAACAGAAACTGATCAATGCCGCTGCAGAAATGCTGGGTGAAGTGGGACCCCGTGCGATGAGTGTGCGAGGTATTGCGGAACGAGCAGGTGTGAATCACGGTCTCGTTCATCACTACTTCGGTGGAAAAGACGGATTACTGCAAGCGGCAATGACACAACTTGTTGAACAACACGCGGACTTTGTGCGTGAACAATCACATGGAAGTCCGATTCCCGTGCCGCTTGCACTCAAAGAAGACCAGAGTTATCTGCGTGCTGTTGTTCGTTCAGTTCTTGATGATGAGATGGAACTAGCAGAAACTGAATTACGTGCGGGAGTTTCTGTTCCCCGTACTGCACTGCAGCATGCAATTACTCAACGAAACATGGCAGAGGCCGACCTGGAGACGAAAGCCCGGTTTTCTCTTGGTATGGCAACGGAAATGGGATGGGCTGCCTTGGAGCCCTTCATCTTCGCAACTATGGATGTCCAAGGCGAAAAAGAGAAGGAAGCTGTTCGGGCGTACGTACGAAATCTGCAATACCTCTTTCTGCAGAACATCACAGACAGCAAAACCTGATGTCTCATTTGTCCATCGCGACTATTCTCAATGCTCATGCCTGAGAACGAAGAGCAGAAATTTCAGCATCTTCCTGATTTGAAGAAGAAGCAGAATTGCATGTCTTGTGAATCACCGTTCGCGACGGCATGGAGTACTTCAGACGGAACTGCTTGGTTGTGTCGCGAGTGCGCCAACTTGCACGGACTCGGTTGTCCGTGAGAACTACGCGAGTACTTTGCGCAAGCCAACGATGGCTGCATCGCCCACTTTGTTAAATACCTTGTTCAACGCAAAGTTCATTGGTGCGAGATACCAGTTGAAGTTCAAGACTGCGTCGTAGATGACGTCGCATCCAGTTGCTGTTGGAACGACAGTGATGCGATCGATTGAGGTGAGTTTGCTGTTGCGACCTTTGACCAACATGGTGCGAGGGGCTTCAAACTCAAGGGTCTCATAACGCAGTGAAGAATCTTTGCCACCTTTTCCGCGAACGGTGATGTCATACACGGTTCCTAGACCCGGACCATCTCCCTTGACCTGCACCACTTTCTTGATGCCACGATCCCACTCTGCAAAGTTGCGCAAGTCGGACATATACGTGAATGCGTCCTCGGCTGACTTTGTTGAAGGAACAGTTGCGACGTAATGAGCCATGCTCCATTTAACCCCAGTGACAAGCATCCCATTCCCCATTTCATACTTCTTGCGTAGGTTGAAGGGGTGAAAACATCGTGCCCAAATCCTGTGAAGCGTGCCGTGATGACACAACGATGGACAGATCTTGCCTATCTGCACTGGAAATACGAGCCATCTGTGATTCAAGCGATGTTGCCCGCAGGTCTCGAGGTGGACACATTTGAAGGAAGCGCTTATGTGGGCCTCATCCCATTCTCCATGCGTGATGTGGGAGTGCCAAAGCTTCCACCTGTTCCTTATTTCGGAGATTTCCCTGAAGTCAATGTGCGCACTTATGTGAAACGCAATGGCATTCCTGGTGTGTGGTTCTTCTCGCTTGATGTCAATCGACTGGCGCCTGCACTTGTTGCGCGGACCACGTATCTCTTGCCGTATTGCTGGGGCAAAGCATCGAATGAGTTGGTGGGCAGCACGTTGTCAACGTCGGTTCGCCGTCGATGGCCCGATGTTGCATCAACGAAGATTGAAGTGCAGGTGGGTGCAAAGATTGAACAGCCCGATGAACTGTCGAACTTTCTCACAGCGCGTTGGGGTTTGTATTCCAAGGGGATTGGGTCATCTTTGATGTATGCGCCCGTTGATCATGAACCGTGGACTTTGCACTCGGCATCGTTAACGCATCTGGAAGACAGTTTGATTGTTCGTGCGGGAATTCCGGCACCAACAGGTGAGCCTCATGTGATGTTCTCGCCCGGCGTCTCAGTGCGCATTGGTATGCCACACCGATCGAAGTAACTAGCGGCGACGTGGTCGCGCCGCGGGCATCCAGTTTTCTCCGGCAATCTCATTAATGTGCTGAACGTAGCGTTCACCTACTGGCTCAAGGATTTCTAAGAGTTTCACAGTGTTCTGTTCACCGAAGTGTTTCCATACCGTCGTGCACAAAGCATCGGTGCGTTCTTCTACTTCTTGCCTGTAGGTAACACCTGCCTCGTTGACGACACCGTCAGTCACGAAACCGCGTGCAGCCAAGGTCTCTAGTCCGATTGCAATTTCTGCATCATCTGCACCTCGGCTGCGCGGAATCCATTCCTTTGGGTATCCCATCCATGCATCGTGAAGCAGTCCTGCTTCCACAAGACCGATGTTGTCGTTCACCAAGATTCCGAAGTGAGAATCACCGCGCCATTCACGAATGCAGTTCAGTGCATTCCATGCAGACATCAATGGGTCCGTTGGCCGCGGCCAGGCTTTGTGTGTGGCAAAGAGGACGCGTCCGGATGCGGGAATTGCATCAACTGTCTTCCATAGGTCCTCTGCCAATGCTCCAAAAGGTTCAATAATCTGCGGCGTCATCTCTTCAAGACCGGCGCGCACTGCGGCATCGCGCGCAACGGTGACATCGTGCCAGTTCTTGATGTGAGGTGTGGCGTGAGCAAGGGAGAACTGAATGAACTCCCGCTTGATTGTGTAGAAAGCGGCAAAGACTGCTTCAGGGCCAGCAATTGCGAGAGGCGCACTTCGGTTAGTGATGTAGTGGCCGAGGCCATCAGGGACACCGAGCGCTGCGAGATTGTCTTTGGCACGTTGATCCCAAAAGATCCAGCCGAGAAATTGATGCGATGCAAATGACGCGCGTCGTGTGAGGTCAGCCCAATCGGTCATGGATAGACCGTAGTGCAGGTTCTTCTGCTTGATTAAGAGTGCAGAGTGTTCGACTCACCAACGAGAGCCGTGAGTTCGCTGTGAATCTCTTCAGTCCCGTGATGGGCAACATCATCAAGACGTCCGAGATAGGTGATTGCCACTTCACCGTTCTCAACGGCGCCGCCATCGGTAGCCGCATGCATCTGAGTGGGCTCGCCGTAGTTCATGCGCACGTAATACGAACCGACGTATCCCTCTTTAGCTTCGAGAGTTGCACTTGACATTGCGCGAGGAACAATGTGGCCCACTCCGGTGCGACGCCAACCCTTGATGTCGGCAAGATCACAGTTCGGCACATTGACATTGATGACGACTGGTTCCGTTGGAGTGTTTGCGAGATAGCCCTGCACCACTGATGCGGCAACAGTCGCGGCGGTGTCCCACTTCTGACCCTTAACCGCATCGTCCCAGCCTTGGCCTTCAACACCAAAGCCAGTGACGGCCTGGCTCACGGCGATGCCACTGATGCCGCCGTTACGCGCTGTGATTGCGGCCCCCACAGTTCCGGAGTGATACACCGAGCGGCCAACGTTTGCGCCTGGATTAATGCCAGAGACGACGAGATCAAATGGAGCGCCAAAGACACCGAGTCGGGCAAAGAACACACACAATGCGGGTGGACCAGAGATGGCCCACGAGGTGTCAATCCCTTCCACGTGGCGTTCGTGCACCTCGGGCTGGATGATGTGAAGGGCACCAATTGCTGCACCGGCCCCCGAGTACTCCTGGTCGGGTGCAGCGATCACGACTTCTCCGAAGGGACGCATTGCCCGCGCGAGAACATGAAGCCCTACTGAGTCAATACCGTCATCGTTCGTCACCAGAATTCGCATGTGGACAGTTTGCCTCATCTGGATGAACAGGGACTTACGCGGATGTCATTTGAAGATGACATTTTGGACTCTTTCAACGCTTAGATGTGGGTGGTACGGTTCGTTTCTGTTGGTCGCAGTGCCAGCAGGTAGTGGAGGGGGACCCACATGACATACGCAGGCGATCGCATTCTGTATGACGCAGATACTCACATCATGGAGCTTCCTGATTTCCTTCGGAAGTATGCCGACCCCGACATTCGTGAAGAGTTGCCCTTGGTTGACTACGGCCGTTCATTGGTGACAGACGAAGAAGTCGCGGTCATTGTCGATAACGGATCGCGCCACTCTGATGATCATCGCCAGTCGCTTGTTGCTTTGGGTGATCGCATGATCACTGAAGTCAAAGAGATTCAGGCCCTTGGTGCATTCGACAATAAAGATCGTGTTATCGCCAACGACATGTTGGGCTTCATGAAGCAGATTGTTTTCGCAACTCACAGTTTGCATATGCCGTTCTCTCCTTCGAAGAAGATTGAAGATCGTCTGCGCTATGGCGGTGCGCGTGCGCATAACCGTCACATGGCTGACTTCTGTTCCATTGATGACCGTCTCATGGGTGTTGCTGCAATTCCTTTAGAGAATCCAGAGCTTGCACTGGAAGAAGTGAAATGGTCCCTCGACAACGGTCTGGAAGCGATGTGGATTCCGCATCGTCTTGCCGGAGATCGCTCACCAACTCATGTTGATTACAACCCCATCTGGGCATTGTTGCAAGAAGCGCAAGTTCCTTTGGTGTTCCATGTTGGTGGTAACCCATTGCAGTTGCATCCAGGCTGGAGCAACAACGGACGTGCAGCCACCAAAGACTGGATGGGTGGCGGTGAGAACGTCAGGGCGCGTGATGCGGTTGTTCTGCATCAAGGAATCGAAACCTTCATCGGCATGATGGTGATGGACGGCATCCTTGAAGAGTTCCCACGTTTGAAGATGGCATCGGTGGAACTTGGTGCTGGTTGGGTGCCTGAGACATTGGTGCGTCTCGATCAAACACACAAGGCGTATTCACGGGTGGATGAGCGCTTGAAGAGCTTTACTCGTCTTCCTTCGGAGCAAATCACCGAGCAGATGGCGTTCACACCATTCGTCTTTGAAGATGTTGCTCGCTTGATTGATCATTCAAACGACGAGTTGTATCTGTTCTCGAGTGATTACCCGCACACCGAAGGTGGTCGCGACCCAATTGCTCGTTTCGAAGCATGCATGCAAAATGTGCCGCAGGCGTCAGTCGACAAGTTTAATTCGGGGAACTTCCTTCGGGTTTTTCCTCGAGCCAGCGTGACCTCACGCGGTTAACGCCTGAAATACACACCATTGCGATTCCGCCGACGATGGCGGAGCGTGTGGTCAGAGTGACATCGTGAGTGAATCCGAAGAAGTTGGAGCCCAACGGTGTCACATATGCCGTCACGGCAAGTCCGATCATCGAAAGCAGTAACGCCATCTTCCAGCCCTTGAGTGGGCGAGACAGAATGAACAAGATGGCGAAGAAACTCATGAGTGCGGCCATTGTGGCGCCGGTGCCTGAATTGTCATCGGATACTGCGTTGGCGGCAACAACAGCAATGCCTGCAATTGCTCCCGCTGGTACTGCGAATGAAAGCACTCGCTTCAAGAGGCCAGGTACGTAGCGACGAGGGTTCGGACCCAGCGCCAGAATGAATGCAGGGATACCAATCGTCACCGTGGAGATCAACGTCATGTGTCGGGGAAGAATGGGGAACTGAATTCCTGCGACCGCAGCTCCGATGATTGCTACAAGGCTCATTGCATTCTTTGCGAGGAAAAGGTTGGCAACGCGTTCTACGTTGCCAATCACGCGACGTCCTTCGGCAAGAACAGATGGCAAGTGCGAGAAACGACCATCAAGAAGAATCAACTGCGCAACAGCTTTCGTTGCAGGTGCTCCGTTGTTCATTGCAATTCCGATGTCTGCACGCTTGAGTGCCAATGCATCGTTGACGCCGTCGCCGGTCATTGCAACGACTTCACCTTGTTCTTGTAATGCTTGCACGACTGTGCGCTTCTGCTCTGGAGAAACACGACCAAAGACATTTCCACGTTGTAACGACTGAGAAATTTCTTCAACTGTTGTGCCCATCGTGCGCGCATCAATCGGCTCACGGCCATCCAGACCGACCACGCGTGCGATTGCGCCCACGGTGTGTGGATTGTCGCCAGAGATCACAATGACGCGCACGCCTTGTTCGCGGAAATACGAGAGAGTTTCTGCGGCGTCCTCACGGACTTCTTCTCGAAGAAGAACAATTGCGATAGCGGTTAGGTCTGAAGGAAGATCCGTTGTTGGTGCTGTGATGGAGGAGTGCGCAACGAGCATGACGCGACGACCGGTATCGGCGTGCTGTGCAACCTGTGCGAGAAGGGCTTCGTTATTTGATGCCAACATCTCGGGCGCTCCGAGGTACCACGTACCACGTCCTTCGTAAGCGTTCGCCTTCCACTTGCGAGAAGAATCGAATGGAACGAGTGCCCCTGCAATCCAGTCTTTTGGTGGATGCACTGCATCGCCGATGGTGGTGAGAGTGTTGTTCGCTGCGGGGTCATCGGCGAGCGCACCAAGCGCAGCGCGCACTGTTGACTCATCGGTGTCATCAAGTATCTCAATGCCTTCAAAGACAATGTTTCCCGTGGTTATTGTTCCTGTCTTGTCGATGCAGACAACACTGACTCGTGCGAGTCCTTCCACTGCGGGGAGCTCTTGAACAAGAACTTGCTCACGGGTCAACTTCAACGCTGCACTCAAAAAAGCGAGCGTTGTGAGGAGGACTAAACCTTCAGGAACCAGACCGACAAGTCCGCCGACTGCACGAATAGCTGAATCGCGCCAGTTGTCAACTTCATTGAGTCGGAACTGTGACCAGATCTGTAGTGGAGCAGCAAAAACAAGAATCCAAGTGATGTACTTCAATAGTTTGTTGATGGAGTTCTGAATCTCGGATGGTGCGCGAGTAAAGACTTTTGCTTCTGCAGAGATGCGATGAACGTATGCATCAGTGCCGACAGACTCTGCGATGAATCGACCAACGCCGGCTGTCACAATTGTCCCGGACATCACTTGGTCGTCGGTGTCTTTGGGGACTGCATCCATCTCGCCGGTGAGGTTCGCTTCGTTGACTTCAAGACCAGTGCCATCGACAACGGTGCCATCAGCTGGAATTTGGTCTCCAGCGCGTAAGACGATGAGATCACCGAGCACGACATCGTTTGTATGGATATCAATGGGCATACCATCACGAATCACCGTTGCTGTTGGTGCGTGCATAAAAGCAAGCCGATCAAGTTTTCTTTTTGCAATCCATTCTTGGATGATGCCGATTGCTGAGTTGGCAATAAGAGGGAAACCAAAAAGTCCATCAGCGATGGAGCCGGCAAAGATGACCACAACAAAGAGAGCACCAAGCACGGCGTTGAAGCGTGTGAACACATTTGCTCGGAAGATTTCGCTGAAACTGCGAGAAGTTTTTGTCTCTGCAACATTCGTTTGTCCCGCGGCGACCCGCTCGGCGACTTCAGCGGATGACAAGCCGTTGGTATTCATTAGGGGCTAACAGTAGTAGCGCACAGTAGAGAATTTATGTAGGTCTGTGGACCTGCGAACTATGCAGCAGGGGACTGGCGAGCAAGTCGTGCGGAGATATCGCTGCACTCAACGCACACACTCTCAGGAATGATCCCAATTCGCATTAAGAGATTGAACATCTTGCAACCGACGCAATATCCGAATGCAGCTTCAAGAAATGCTGGGCCAGCGAGAGCGGCGGCAACAAGACGGGATGCGGTGTTGAGTTCGAGAAGGAAGAGGACCGATGCAGTCGCACTGAAGATGGCACCGATTCCTTGGGCGAAACGTTTTGGGGGTCCAGGTAAAATACGGTGGTTGATCGTGGTCAATCGGGGAGTCAGAACCTTGGTGGCAAAAAGGCCGAGAGGGCTGAAGCGAGGGCCAGAGGCGACTCGGGCGATGAAGCCATATGTAAGAGGGATGAGCACCCATCCCCAGCCTGTTACGGCATAGAGAACTGCAAGGGAAACAGCCCCGGCGGCCACGATGCGTGCTGAGGTGTCATTCACCTCTTCTGGAAAGCCGAGTAACTTGGTCACCTTTTCAGCCTAGGGAGACGAGCGGTGGCTTACACCGCCGAAACCCAAGTTGCCGACTTCCGAGGAATGGCGCAGGACCCTTGTGGCATAAGGTAACGGCATGGATTTTGAGTACCCAGAAGAAGCCGCCCCGTTCCGTGCGAAAGTTCGCGCGTTCCTCGATGCGAACCTGCCAAAAGATTGGAAGGGCATCGGAGCATTGAATCATGTCGATGCTGCTGCGTGGACAGAAGAATGGCGACAGAAGTTGTCTGCCGAAGGCCTCTTGGCAATCACTTGGCCAAAGGAGTACGGCGGTGCCGGACTTTCTCACATTGAGTCTCTTGTTGTTGCAGAAGAATTTGCACGCGCCGGAGTGCCATCAGGTGGTCCAAATGATGGATTCGGAATTGGCATGTTGGGTAACACCATCATCGCTGTTGGTACCGAAGAACAGAAGCGTCACTTCTTGCCTCGCGTTCTTTCCGGTGAAGATCGTTGGTGCCAGGGTTACTCAGAACCCGCTGCAGGTTCAGACCTTGGCAACCTGGGTTGTCGTGCAGTTCTTGACGGTGATGAATGGATCATCAATGGTCAAAAGATCTGGACATCCGCAGGACATCTTGCGAACCACATTTTCGTTCTCGCACGTACTGCTCCGGATGAAGTGAAGCACCGCGGAATCACGTTCTTATTGGTCGACATGCGTCAGCCTGGTGTTGAAATTCGCCCCATCAAGATGATGTCGGGTGACTCTGAGTTCAACGAAGTGTTCTTCACTGATGCACGTTGTCCAAAGGAAAACGTTGTGGGTGAAGTGAATGGCGGCTGGATGGTTGCAATGACACTTCTCGGCAATGAGCGTGGCGCAGCAGCAGCAGTGAGCAGCATCTCTTTCCGAGGAGAACTCGACAAGCTCACTGGTCTTGCACAAGAAAAAGGCATGACGAGCGATCCATACATTCGCCAGCGTCTTGCAAAGGCTCACACAAAAGTAGAGATCATGCGCTTCCTCGGATACCGCGCACTGACATCTTTCATGAATGGTCGTCAACCAGGTTCAGAAGCATCAATCGGCAAGTTGTGGTGGAGTGAATATCACAAGGAAGTCACTGAACTTGCGGTTGACATTCTCGGTGCAGATGCAATGGTGCCAGTGGGTCAAGGACCACACACGGCGTTCACGACTGACTCTCCAGGCTCACCAAACGACAGTGCGAACTGGGTGGGTGTGTTCTTGAACGCACGTGCCGGAACTATCTACGCGGGAACAAGCCAAGTGCAACGCGGCATTGTGGGCGAGCAAGTTCTTGGACTTCCAAAGGAGCCACGTGCAGACGGTGGACCTTGGAAGTCAATTCCTGGCCACGGCTGATTGCGCACAATTCGCGAACAGTCAAAACGCGTTTTTGTAAAGTACAAACCATTTACTTGCCATTAACAAACATTGAGCTACCCGATAGTAAATTGGGTAAATGTCCACGGTTCTTGACACACGCTCACGACTAATCGAAGCAACGATTGAAGCAATTGCTGCTGGTGGTGAAGGCTCTGTTCGAGTACACAACATTGCTGAGCAGGCAGAAGTTCGCGAGCCGTCGGTGTATCACTTCTTCAAGAATCGCAAAGAACTTGTCGAGGCAGCGCAGGCAGAACGGTACCGCCGCAGTTACTACGAGATGATCTTGCCGTTTAAGGCGATGGCCAGTGGAGCAACCTCGAAGCAAGAATTCTTAGACATCATCCTTCAGATTTTTTCTGTGATGTACCAACAAGATCGTGCAACATCTCGCTCTACTCGCATCAATGTTTTGGGTAGTGCGCAAACCAGCAAGTTCTTATCACAAGTTGTCGCAGATGTGAACTATGAAATTTCACAAGCACTAGCAGAAGTCTTTGCAGAAGCCCAGGAAAAAGGTTGGGTCAGGACGAGCATTGATGCACAGATGCTGAGCCTCTGGTTGATGGGCCAAGTTAACTCTCGTAACTTGCCAGAGATGGATCTTGAACGCTCTCGCATTGAAGAGTGGGACAAGATCTCACTCGATGCAGTGATGACCTTTATCGGATAGATCAGTTAACGAAAAGAGAGATGATCTACTTCATCTTCTCGAGCATCGCACCCATCTGTTGATGCACAAGATTCACTGCTTGTAGCGGGCGAATCATCACGCGGAACTCAATAATTTTTCCGGCGTCGTTGCACGTGATGATGTCAACACCATTCACGTACTTTCCTTCAACGTACGTTTCGAATTCAAGAACGGCATTGTTGCCCGACATCACTTCTTTGGTGTACCGGAACTTCTTTGAGTCGTCCTTTGGTGAACTTGCATCGGCTGAACCGTTCTTCTCACCGGGGAGGGTCTGGCTTGCGGCCATCAGGTACAGCTTGGTGAGGGTCTTGCCCTTCTGAGGAGAGAAAACGATGGGGGAGAGAAAGACGCAGTCGTCATCGAGAAGGTCATCGAGGCCATTGGGCAGTTGACCTTTCATATAGGCGTGCCACTGTTCCACTACGTGCTCAATCATGAACTCACTGTATTCAAATTGAGGGGAGCAGTGGTATTTGGAGTTTCGATACTGAGACGGAAACTTCTTTGAGGCAATATGGGGTTTCATCATTGGGGGAAAGCCATGTCGAGTAAGTCATTGCATAGTGGGAATCAAGAACACGCGACCATCGTGAATGAGCGCCGCAGTATTCGTGGCTACAAAAAGCAGCCCGTGCCGAAGGCGTTGATTGAAGAAGTCATTGAGATTGCCAAGCGCGCGCCGTCATCAATGAATACTCAACCGTGGCATTTTCATGTTGTGACAGGTGATCCGCTTGAAAAGATTCGTGAAGGAAACACAGAGCGCATGATGGCGGGTGCTGGCATTGATCGCGAGATCAAGTTGAGCCACGGCTATGAAGGCGTACACCGTGATCGGCAAGTAGAAATTGCGGTGCAGTTGTTTGAAGCAATGGGAATCGAGCGCGATGACAAGGCTCGTCGTCAAGATTGGGTCATGCGCGGCTTCCGTCAGTTTGATGCGCCGGTTTCAATTGTGATCACGATTGACAAGGCGCTGGAGCATGACACCGTTGCGCACTTCGACTGTGGTGCTGCAACATACGGACTCGTTCTTGCTGCGTGGTCGAAGGGTCTTGGCTCTGTAATCAATGGTCAGGGAATCATGCAGTCTTCAGTTGTGCGTGAATACGCGAACATTCCGGAAGATCAAGTGATTATGACGTGTGTGGCAATGGGTTTCCCCGATGAAGAGTTTGTTGCAAATCATGTGCAGTCGCATCGTGCACAGAATGACACCGCCGCGGCATTCATTGGTTTTGACTGACTAGTTCTGATTCAAGGAAGGCTCAGAAGTATCTGAACCTGAAGGCCAAACAGCGCCAAGCCAATTGTTAAGCCAGTGCCAATCATGAGTCTCATGCGAGATTCAATCTTGTCTAGGCGTTTGTCGATACCGTCGAATCGTCGATCGATCTCTTCAAATCGTCGTTCAATCATCTCGAATTGAATCTGAACCATGTCGAATCGAAGAACCATCTCGGACTGACGAGCGACATCGCCCCAGCCGTTGGGGGGCAAGTGTTCCATCAGGCTGTCAGCCACGCGCGGCCCCAATGATTCTCGTAAGCCAATGTGCATCTCTGTTCGACGTGCTTCCGTCATGGACATGAAATTTCTCCCTCATCAAATAGTGACTGTGATGTGTGTTCTTGGGGAAGAAAAGGGGCAGTTGATGTGCCGTCATGATTCATGTTTATCGCAATTCATAGCGCTTGAGAACTGCCGATAAATCGGCAGGCCTCTGCAGTTTGTATTGTTTGTTATGGCTTCGTCTTCAAAAAGAGTTTTCACCGCCCAAGAAGAACGAGAAGCAAAACAGTTCTCACAGTCGGCACAGAAGATCGTTCAATCACTCGTACGACGTGAACCGTGGTTGAATTTGCATGCAGACGATTTACAAGCAATCGCAGTACAAGATTTGTTGGCAGCAAATGCACGTCGTATCAAACAGAAACTAGATCCCATCGAGAATCCTGCGGGATATATGACGCGTGTGATGAAGAATCGAATTATTGATCTTGGTCGTCGACGTGAGGTGCAATATCGACAGCTACGACTATTGGCACATGAGTTGCCTGACGGTGTTCGCATCCAGGGTGTGAATCGTGGGGCTGAAAGCACCGAAGTATTCCCTCGTAATGCGCAAACACGCGGCCTTTCCCTTGAGATCATCAGTAAAGAACAGGATCAACTGCACTCGTTGCAAGCAGCCGCGATGATTTCAGTTCTTCCCGAGGGCGAAGAGAAATTGATTTTGGAGCATCGCTTCTTCGAGAGCGATGGACTGTCGTTGGCACAATTGGGAATAAAATTTGGTGGTCGGAGTGCAACAGCGATGGCGAATTTTCTCGCCAAGATTGTTGGCACGGCGAACTCCTCTGGTGCTGTTGAGCCAGCTGCGATTGTCGTTGGAAGATTGCAGATGAAGACAGCTGAAGCCTTTGTCAAAGTCCTCCAGAACTATGACGATCTAAATCTCCTGAGCAGTCCGATTCAGACTGCAATCGGTCATCTGGAGTTTGCTGCGCACTATTCCGAAGATCATCGTCAGCAATCGATTCTCGGTATTGCACGGTTGCGATATCTAGAGAGGCACATGCCCAATGCACGCGGCCTGTCTAACAAGGTGCTGATTCGACTAATTAATGCAGCCTGCTTCTATGTCTTAGAGGTGAATGATGGCCGGCATGACCGCCAAGATGGCAGGGGTTTACAGGATGATGTGGCTGTTTTAAGGGCTGTGAGCGACGTCGTGAGGCGGTACGCGCCCAAACAGTGAAGGTTCTGTTTCTGAATCGCTGAGTACGTATAGCCGTTGACATTGGGTCAGGGGCAAGTACCGAAAGGCGAATCATGAGTACTTCACTCTCTTCAATTACGCGGCCAGCACGGCCAACTGCACCCCACGAGGTATGGCGTGAATTGTGTTGGGTCTCGGAGCAGTTGGCAGTTAGTGGCGACCTTCCCATGAGTCGTGATGCTGCACATGAGCAATTGGCGCTCTGGGAAGCAGCTGGTATCACGGATGTGTTTGACATGCGTGGTGAATGTGATGACACCGATTTCATTCACGCGAATTCAAGAATTTGCAGTCATTGGTTTGGTGTTGACGACAATGGCGGAAAGCGCAGCGATGCATGGTTTGTTTCTCTGACGGAGAAATGCGCAGAGGTGCTTGCTGATCCAGAGCGCAAAGTTTTGGTGCACTGTCACATGGGTGTGAATCGAGGACCATCTGCGTTGTACGCAGTGATGCTGGTCTTGGGTTGGAATCATCTCGACGCTCTCCGCGCGATCAGAAATGCACGGCCCATCGCCGGGATCATCTATGCACCAGACGCAGTGCGCTGGCATGCAACAGCTCAAGAGAAGTCTGTTGAAGAAATTGCAGTGATGGTGGATGACGTTGAGCAATGGCTGGACCGCAACTATCTCGATCTCGCATATGTCATTCGCAGCATTGGCAATCGAATCGCACGTATCTAAGTGAAAGAAAAGATTATGAAGAACATCAATGTTTATTATTCGCAGGACTATCTCTGTGATGGGTACGGAGTAGATACTCGTGAAAAAGCTGGCGAGATCGCGGCGTCATTGCACGATCATCCTATTGAAGGTGTCGTACTCATTGAACCAACACCAGCTGAAGTGGCTGTAGTGACGCGTGTGCACACACGTCGGTATGTGAACGCATTAATCACTGGTCGTCCTGATTCACTGGCCGACGCGAACGGCATTGGAGAGTGGTCAACTGACTTGCGTCGTTCGGTCTTTTCAATGGTTGGTGGCTGCGTGGAGTCAGCGCGCTATTCGTTGATGCACGGTGTGAACTCGGGGTCATTATCGAGTGGATTGCATCATGCACGTGAAGGGCATGGTTCCGGCTTTTGCACTCTCAACGGTTTAGCAATTGCAGCACGTGATGCGTTGATTCAAGGTGCAGTGCGTGTTCTGATTGTCGATCTCGATGCGCATGGCGGTGGTGGGACAGCAAGTCTCATTGAAGGTGTGAAGGGGATTGAACAGATTGATGTCTCGGTCAATCACTTTGACAATTATGAGGACACTGACAATGCACGAATCATTCGATCCTCTGGTGAGTCGTACCTAGACGACATCAATCAGATGTTGCAGTCGGTCGTTGATCCAAGCTCCGTCGACCTTGTGATCTACAACGCAGGGATGGACCCACACGAGGACTGCACCACGGGTGGCGCAGAGGGAATTACGACAAGCGTTCTTGCACAACGTGAAGAGACGGTCTTTGGCTGGGCAAAAGACCACGAGATTCCCGTCTCGTTCGTGCTTGCTGGTGGATACTCCGGTCGCAAACTGTCCCGAGCTGAGCTAGTGGACCTGCATCGGTTGACTCTCCAGGCCGCTGTGTAACCGATAGACGCCGAGGCGAGCGGCGTGAAATCTTGGGATATGTAGAGGGGGACATGACATTTCCGGCCTGGACCCCTATTTTTCTTAAAGGGAATTACTTTCAAATAATCAGAGTTGTCTATTATTAGTAGGTATTGCTGAAAAGGCCAGATCCCCCAGATCGGGAGTCTCGTCTACTTGCCATTGTGAAAAGGATTGACCATGTCAGTTGGAGTGAAGCCAGGTTCGTTGTCGGTCGGTCAAGTGTCAAGGCGTTTACTTGTCGTACTGACGTTGATGTTCACGTTGCTCTCGACTGAGAAGTCTCCTGTCTCTGCCAACACTCAGATCTTCTATGAGCCTTTCGCTCAAGGATGGACGCCTGGAACAGCCTGGAGTCTTGCCACGGGCGCCAATTACACAGCACAGATTTGGGATGAGCCAACCCAAACTCCTCGATTTGCGCTTCGTTTAACCCCAGCTGGAACTCAACGATCTGGCGGCTTGATTTATAACCGGCCTATCCCAATTAGTTCAGGACTTGATGTGTCGTTCACATTTTCGATGTGGGGAGGAACAGGTGCGGACGGCATGAACTTCTTTCTGCAAAAGGGAACTGAAACGTCCTCTGTTCTTCCTGCAGGAGGAACACTCGGCTACAGCGCCGACCGCAACCAAACTCCGAACCTCGATGGTCTGAGAAACGGTTTGCTTGGTATTGGTCTTGATATGTTCGGCAACCATGGCAACACACAGTTTGATGGAACTGGTTGTCCTACGTTGTCACCACGCCCTGGTGCCAATGCTCTCGTGGTACGAGGCCCAGGAAGTCTGAAGGCCGGTTATTGCATTCTTGGTTCACTGAAGAATACGAAAACAAACTGGGCGAGCGGTGCTAGTCACTCCACCACCGCTCGAACGCTTCGAGCTAAGGCCATTCGCATCATTATCGACCCTTCTACTGTTGCAACTCCCCAAGTGAAGATATGGATCTGTGCAGCAAACACCACGTGTTCGACGGCAGGAGCACCCGACCTTGCAGTGAACTCACCAGCGGCACTAATGAACGAGCCAACAGTGAGGTTCGGCTTTTCTGCTACGACCGGTGGCATTACTAATAGGCACGAGGTGTGGAATCTTCGTGTTGATTCACAGGCGGTCTTTCCGCCAGTTGTGATCACAACACAAACTCTTCCTAATGGAGGAATCGGGACTGCGTACTCTGCTTCGGTTGCAGTTAACGGCATCGCTCCATACACATTTGCTGTCACAAGCGGAACACTTCCGTCGGGTCTGAGCCTGAACCCACTCACGGGTCAGATAACGGGAACACCGACAACCGCTGGTACATATAACTTCACGGTCGAGACAACCGATAGCCGCGTAGTGGGAGAAGTCGGCCGCACCGCAACACAACCGTACACGGTCACAATTAGTGGTGGTCCCGTGTGTACCGTCACCTACGACGAGGCTGGTGGTAGCGCAGTTGCTAATACTGACTACTCACAAGGTGATTCCATAACGCTGCCTGCAGCACCAACACGTGCTGGGTATTCGTTCGTCGGCTGGTTCACTGCGGCTACTGGCGGAAGTCCATTGACTTCACCGCATACACCATCAGGTTGCAATGTTGAATTGATCGCGCGATGGGCGCTTCTTTACAACGTGACCTACGAAGAGCGCGGTGGCACGACTGTTACCGATACGACGTTTATCTCTGGTGGCACAGTCACTCTGCCTCCTGCTCCCACTCGAGCAGGTTTCACCTTCCAGGGTTGGTTCACAGCGCCTGATGGTGGAACTCAATATGGTTCAACGGCAACACCACCAGATGGCAATGTAACGATCTATGCGCAGTGGTTGCCCTACACAGTGACGTATGAAGAACGTGGCGGAACAGCGGTGAGTGATACCACATTCAACTGTCCGACGACTTGTGACACCATCACACTTCCCCCTGCTCCGACGAGAGCGGGATATGTATTTGAAGGTTGGTACACCGCGCCTACCGGAGGAACAAGATACGGAGCAACCTATGTTCCTACTGCAAAAGATCAAGTGATCTATGCGCAGTGGACTCCCTATGAAGTGTCTTTCAATACGCAAGGTGGCACAGCAGTAGCTGGCTGGATTATCGGATCGAATGCAACGATCACTCTTCCTCCTGCTCCGACGCGAGCAGGTTTTACATTCAATGGTTGGTTTACAACACCAACCGGTGGTTCTCCAGTGGGTTCTACGTATGGACCCCACACGGGAGACCTCGAGTTCTTTGCCCAATGGTCGCCGGTTCTGCACAACGTGACGTATCAGGAGTACGGGGGTACGGCGGTTCCTGATACGACATTCGTTTCTGGCGGCACAGTGACCCTTCCTGCTAATCCGACGCGTGCTGGTTACACATTCGATGGCTGGTTCACTGCTCAAACTGGCGGGACAATGTACAACCCGACGTTCTCGCCGCCGGATGGCAATCTTGTGGTGCACGCACAATGGACCCAAAATCCATTCACGGTGACGTATGAGGAGTACGGCGGCACAACCGTCTCTGACTCGACATTCGTTTCTGGTGGCACGATCACACTTCCTCCGAGGCCGACTCGTGCTGGTTATACGTTCGATGGTTGGTTCACCGCGCAATCAGGTGGAACTAAGTACGGCTCAACTTCCTCACCGCCGGATGGCAATCTGGTGGTGCACGCACAGTGGACTCAGATTTCGGCAAACACGTTGTTTACGGTGACGTATCAGGAGTACGGCGGCACAACGGTTCCTGATGCAACCTTTCTGTCTGGTGGCACGGTGACGCTTCCTACTGCACCGACTCGCGCTGGGTACACATTCGACGGTTGGTTCACTGAGCCATCGGACGGAACAATGTTTGGGTCGTCATTCTCTCCACCGGATGGCAATGTAGAGGTACATGCACAGTGGACGCAGATTCCGTTCACGGTCACTTATGAGGAGCACGGCGGAACAACAGTTGTTGATGACGTTTTTGTTTCTGGTGGCACGGTGACTCTTCCTGCTGATCCGACGCGCGCGGGTTACACATTTAGTGGTTGGTTCACTGCTCAGACGGGTGGAACAAGATTTAGTTCGACGTTCTCTCCGTCTGATGGAAATTTGGTGGTGCATGCACAGTGGACGCAGAACCCAGCTCCGGCTCCATCTTCTTCTCCGTTCTCTGTGACGTACGAGGAACATGGTGGCACGACAGTCTCTGATTCGACTTTTGTTTCTGGCGGCACCGTCACCCTTCCCACTGCACCGACTCGTGCTGGGTACACGTTCAACGGTTGGTTCTCAGCTCAAACAGGTGGAACAAAGTACGGTTCGTCGTTCTCTCCATCTGATGGCAATGTCGTGGTGCACGCACAGTGGACTCAGAATCCAGCTCCGTCGCCGGCTCCAACTCCTTCACCTGCTCCGGTGGTGGTGAGTGCACTTCCAGCTCCCAGCCCAACGGTTCCCCTAAAAACTGTTGTAGTGAAGAAGCGACCGACTACGCCAGTTCTTCCGGCAACGGGCTACGGGTCAGAGCAGCTTTTGTTGATGGCTCTCGCGCTCATGATTGCAGGATTCTTTACAACAAACATGCGGCGGCCAAAGGTCGACTAGCGGCAGCACATACGCCATAGGAAGACCTTCGTTTCGGAGCGCAACTGATGCGGTCAAAAGGGCTTAGCGCGACATGGTTACAGTGAAACTATGAAGCGTTTGTTGGCTGTTGCTGTCTCCCTTGTCGCAGGGCTACTAGTTGTTCCAGTGGTAAGCAATGTTCAACCTGTTTCGGCTGCGCCTGTCGGTGTGTTCATCTTCAATACGCCACTTGCAAGCAACACAGGCCTTGGGTTTTGTAGCGCTGGAGTGGTGAAAGGTTGCATCGAATCCATCACGATTGATGGCAAAGAGTTAGTGCCGGTGTCGACGCGTGAAGCCTCAAGTTACGGCATTGGTGGCGGTTTGTATTCCGGACCATGTCGTTTTGTTGATTCGGATGTCTCTCAATGTGAGTACCCCTACCTGGTTCTCTATCCAACATGGAATGGTGTTGGTCAACAATCAACGCTGAGCAACGTGGTGGTGAACTTTCGTCGACAATTGAACACTCATCCAACTTCAGCAATTAACTCGGCCATTGTGAATGGGTCTCTTCAATCGTTCATTCCTGCTGCTCCGAACCTTCGTGATGTAGCGACTATCAACGTGAACTCGGTGGAGGTTCATTCTGCATCAAGTGGTTACTGCGTCGGCTGGGTAACTGAAATCGATACCTGTGCAATCGGAGAAACGGGTAACTCAAAAGTGACGAACCGAGTGTCAATGTTGCTGTTGCCAGCCATGCGAAGTTCGGTAGTTCCACCCGAATCAATAGATGAGGTGTGTCGAGCTCAATCATCTCTCAATTCCTGCTTAACGAATGTCTTTGACGAAGCGAGTCGTGGTGGATGGGTCGATACTGATGCATCGGTCTTTGGATTGACATCAACTGATCGATACACCGGCGCAGCACAGCTCAAGATTGCGGGACCTCATTACAAGACACCTGTTAACGGCACCAGTGAATTGAATCTTGCATTTTTCCGAATGTTCTTGCCTTCTCAATACTTGAATAATTCTTTTGGTCTTCTGCCCGGTGAAGCGAACGCCCAAACACTTCCGGTGAAGAGAACAACTTGGACTGGGTCAACGACACCCGTGACGCAATACATCCCTAGCGCCGAGGGTCTCTTGGTGTCCACTACGGGTATTGGTTTTTCAATTCCAACAATCTCTGTTCAAAGAACACTTGTTGTCAAACAAAATAAGAAGCTGACAACTGACACATTGCTGAAGGCTGCAGGAGTGTTTCAAACCAAGCAATTTGGCGCAGCGAAGATCACAGTCAATACGCGGCACGGGATGAAGTTTTCGGCAAAGCGTTACAGTTTTAAGACCAGTCGTACAGTTCTTGTCACTATCAAGTATCGCTCCCAGAAGAATGTCTGGTCCGAGCGTCGCTTGACCGTGAAGGTTGTCAAATAGGGCGTTGCCCCTCAGTGAAATCTGTTCTTCCCGGAAGTGGCAGAATGCCCACAGGGGGTTCATATGTCACGACTACGTCAGGTATCGCGGTCTGAAGCACACGAGAGTGTGCTGCCGACCTACGACCTTCTCTTTGGTGATCGCGACCCGGTTGCTGAGCCAGGAACAGCAACGGGCACGCCAGGGGATTGGTGGACAACGTTCGCCCTTGTTCCAGAAATCTTTGACCATGCCATGAGAGGGTTTGTTCTCTACCGCAGCCGCGATCGCATTCTTGATCAGCAACTACGTGAGTTGGGTCAGACACGTGTTGGTTGGGCTCGCTCGAGTCAATTCGTATATTCGCAGCACATCAAGTCAGCACGTTCTGCCGGTGTGAGTGAAGAAAAGATTGCAGCAATTCCACACTGGCAAACAGCGGAGTGTTTTTCATCTGCTGAACGTGCCGTGTTGGCATACACCGATGCGCTCGTCTATGACGGTGGTCGAGTTGCAGACGGTGTGTTTGCATCATTGAAGGAACATCTCAGCGATGAAGAGATTCTTGAATTTACGTACATCACTGCGATGTATGACATGCATGCTGTGATGACGAGGGCGTTAAAACTTGAGTTTGACAATAAAGATGAACCAATGGTGGAAGTAGATGGTCCTGATGGACCCGGAATGAAATTGAGAGTGCGATGAGCGGACAAACAAAACGAAACGGCGTGCATCACGTTGCATATGCATGCAAAGACCCTGAAGCGACACGGCATTTCTATGAAGACTTGTGTGGCTTTCCATTAGTGCACACGGAAGTCACTTCCGTTCCTGATTCTGAGGCGTTCTTCCGCCACTTGTTCTTTGATCTTGGTGACGGAACATGCATTGCTTTCTTTGACATGCATGGTGTGGGCGAGAAGCCGGATTGGAAATCAGATGTATCTGAATCAGTCGGCCTACCTGTGTGGGTGAATCACATTGCGTTTGCGGCAGATGAAGAACGTCAGAAGCAGGCCAAGGCGTCGCTTTCAGCTGGTGGAGTTGAGCCACTGATGGATGTTGATCACGGCTGGTGCCACTCCATCTATTACATCGACCCCAACGGAATCATGGTGGAGTTCTGTCGAGACACTCCTGGTTTCACACCGGACCCCGAAGAAGCCCGTGCCGCTCTCAATAATTGATTAAGTAGTCGGAAAGCCACTGTGCAAAGTCAGTGGTGTTTCCGTCGAAACTGCCCAAAGCGTTTTTCGTCAAGATGACGGATAAGCCGTCGTTTGTACGAATAAGGACTGCGGGGAATGCACCATTGATTGCAGTAAGAACATCAGTGGGCGCATCGTTCCTGTGAAAAGTGTGGAATGGAACTGAAAGCTCTTTGGCGCATGCTTTCCATTCACTCTTTTGTGTGAAGAGACCATGAGTGAGTTCGCAGAGTGAACAATGGGTGCGTCCGAGTCGGGCACCAATCCAATACGACGCCTCACCGATGAGCGTTGAATCCGCGTCGTAGACGCCAATGAACTCGGTGACGTTAGAAGTCATAGCCACAGGGTATAGACGTTTTCTGTAGGGGCTGTACCGTGCGGGTATGGCATTGCCGAAGATTCTTGATGATGCGCTGGACGCCTTGGTTGTTCCGGGATTCTCCCGCATCGGGTACCTCGTGCGAGCTGGGCAGTTTGCGCCACTTGATCACAATGCTCTGACAGGGAAAACGATTGTCATTACAGGTCCAACATCGGGACTGGGTAGAGCAGCAGCACATCAACTTGCAGCGATGGGCGCAGACCTCGTTCTTGTTGGTCGATCAGCCGAGAAACTTGAACGCACGAAGAGTGAACTTGTTCGAGACTCAGAAACTCAGAAGTTCCGCACTGTGATTGCTGATATGGGCGATCTTGATGCGGTGCGCATTGCATCTCAAGAAATTCTTGGTCTCACGTCGTCACTTCATGTACTCATCCATAATGCGGGAGCACTACTCAAAGAACGCAGTGTCACGGCGCAGGGATTCGAAACAACAATCGCTACACATGTGTTAGGTCCGCACCAGATGACAACAGATCTACTTCCGTTGTTGAAGTCTTCTGCAGGCCGAGTGATCACTGTGTCGTCGGGTGGGATGTATGCAGCGTCGTTGCCGAATGTGTCCCTCGATGAATCTCCGGAGATGACTCCTGCGTATTACGACGGCACACGCCAATACGCCATTGCGAAACGTATTCAAGTGACCCTGAACGAGATGTGGGCGATTCGTGAGCCTCAGGTTTCTTTCGCAGCGATGCATCCCGGCTGGGCCGATACGCCAGGAGTGCAAGAGTCGCTACCGGCTTTTCGGCTTCTTACCAAGCCGTTGTTGCGTAGTGCTGAACAAGGTGCAGACACCATTTGCTGGTTGGCATCTCGCGGTACCGCCGACGACTCAGGAAAATTCTGGTGTGATCGTGCTATCCGATCGATTCATCGTTTGCCTCGTACGCGGAAGTCAGACACGCCCGAGGTGCGTGAAGCACTGTTGCAATGGTGTGATCTGCGCATCACGCGTTAAGCACGTAGACAATAAAAAAGGACCGGCAAGGGAATTCCCTCACCGGTCCTTTTTGTTTAATGCTTAGAGCTTGGAAACGTCCACAGATGATGGAACAAGCACTGCGTCAATGACGTGGATAACACCGTTTGATGCTGGTACGTCTGTTGCAGTCACGTTCGAGGTGTTGACCTTCACACCACCCTCGGTTGCGATTGTGAATGTTGAACCTTCAACAGTGGTGACATCGCCTGCCATGACATCTGCTGCCATCACCTTTGCTGGAACCACGTGGTAGGTCAAGATCTTGACAAGGGTGTCCTTGTTTTCTGGAAGGAGAAGCTTCTCGAGAAGTCCGGCTGGTAATGCTTCGAATGCTGCATTTGTTGGTGCGAACACTGTGAATGGACCTTCGCCGGAGAGTGTCTCAGCAAGATCTGCTGCCACTACTGCTGCGACGAGTGTTGAGAAGTCGGCATTTCCTTGAGCGACCTCAACGATGTTGCCGGCTTCTTTTGCCATTTCGGTTGTATCGGATGCTGCGACAGTTGTGTCAGAGCTTGATCCATCGGATCCACATGCTGACAAGAGCAGAACTGAGGCTGCTGCAATTGCTGTAATGGTTTTTTTCATTTGTTCACTCCTGTGAATGGGGGGCCAACAGAGTTGGCATTGCGAAGTAGAACCACGAGGCAGGCGCCGACATTCCCGATGGCGATGGCTTGTTGTCACATCGGTACGCACGTACTTAGGGCTGTGAACTATTCGCGCGACAACGGTCACTGCAGTACTTCACGTTTTCCCAATCACGTGCCCACTTGCGTCGCCACTCAAAGGGCCGCCCACATGTCGCACAGGTTTTTGGTGGATGACCATTTTTCACCTGAGGTACTCGGCCCATGTGACCAGCGTATGGCTTTAGCTACAGAGAAGGAAACAGTTGCCTTCTGTTAACGATGTGTAGAAATCTCACTTCGACGAATTCTTGACAGTCTCAGAGATGGATATACCAGACGCAAGATTGCGAGAACTGCTGCAATTTCAACAAGGTGAAGCGGGTCAGTCCACGGACCTCTATGTCCCGTCAAAAGATCGTAAACAGTTGCAAGACCTGTGAGAACGAGAAACGTTGCAACAATGACTGTCAACAGGCGAGAGAGCCTGAATGAAATTGAGGCTGAGACTGCGCCCATCCCCAGTGCAACTTGCCAAATGGAGAGGTGCCGAAGATCATGAAGGCTATTGCCGTCAGTGTTGCCTCGGATGAACCCCGGCACTGAGCCAACAATGATTGCTATCCCAACGATGGCGAGCAGTGCTCGCAGCTGTGGAGTGTTGCGTTGTGGAAAGGTGACAATCGAACGAGGCTGAATCACGCTCAGGAGATGAGCGGGTTCGTTCTTTTGATTTCTCTGGCTCATTATCGGAGAGCAGGTCTCACACGATTGTGCGTGCGAAGTAACCATCTGTCGTTCAGCAACTGGTAACTCGTCGTCGAGTAACGCTGATACCCGTTCTAGCCACGGGCACGAAAACCTTCCCTCAGTATCCATGGCCGTCAGGCTCTGTTCCGTTGAGATGTGGTGCTTGTCAACATGTTCATTGCAAACACTGTTGCGCCGACCAGAACTATTGCTGGTCCACTGGCGATATTGCGATGAAATGACAAGAACAGTCCGATGATTGCAAATGATGTCCCTAGACAGATGGATGCAATGGTGATGTTTCGGAATGTCCTGAACGTCATGGTTGCAGTTGCTGCTGGGATAAGAAGTGTTGCTGCGACGAGAAGTACACCGAGAACGCGCAATGCGGTGACAACGACCATGGCAAGAAGTGCGCTGAAGATAACTTCCATGAGACGAGCACGAACGCCATGTGCTGCTGCGACTGCCGAGTTATGTGTAACTGCAAGAAGTGTTTTGTAGTTTCGGAATAAAACGATTGCAGCAATGACGGTTACGAGAGCAACAAGAATGATGTCTTCTGTGTCAACCCCTAGGACATTGCCAAAGAGCAGGTTTGCAGAATTCAAACGTCGATCTCGTGAAGAGGAAACAACCGCAACACCAATGGCAAAGAGAGTCGAAGCGACAATGCCGATTGCGGTATCAACAGGAACGCCGCGGTTGCGAACGAAGTAAATGAGTGCAGCTGAGAGGCCGGCCGCAACAGCCGCGCCGAAGTAGAGATCAAGTCCCCACACAACTCCTAGTGCGACGCCTCCCAAAATGCTTTGGGACATTCCTTGGCCGATATATGCCATTCTTCGTACAAGAACGAAAGGACCAATCGCACCTGCGAGCGCACCGATTAGGACGGAAACGATGAGTGCACGACTAAAGAAGTCATATTGAAACGGATCTGTGAAGTAACTCATTGATTACCTCCGTTATTGACGGAGTCGACAACAACGGGTCGACCCTGATGGAAGATGACATCCATGTTTGCCCCATAGGTCTCTCGGACTACCTGGCTTGTGAGAACTTCCGAAGGTGCACCATCACCAGTCACTGTTCCATTGAGGCAAAGAATTCGCGGCAGTTGTGCGGCGACCCAGTTCAAGTCATGAGTGGTCAGGATGATGGTGAATCCGTCGGTTTGTAATTCATGGACTAGGTCGAGCACTTGTTGTCGAGTGTGCAAGTCAATTCCACTGGTTGGTTCGTCGAGGAGCAAGAGCGAAGGTCGTGACATCAATGCTCGAGCAATCAAGGCTCGTTGAAACTGGCCACCCGATAACTCGCTGAGTCGATTGTTTCGTAGTTGCAGAATGCCCAGTCGCTCAAGAATTCTTGAGGCTTCCCGCTTCTCTGACTGGTCAAACCACGGCTTCTTCCTACTGAATGCTGCTGCACCGAGTAGAACCATTTCTTCCACTGTGAGTGGAAAAGTTCGTTCGCCAGAATCAAGCTGTGGGACATACCCAACAGCGATGTTGGCACTTGATGAATTGTTGATTCGTCCCTGAGTTGGTGTCAGCTCACCAAGGAGTATCCGAAGAAGGGTTGTCTTTCCGGCCCCCGACGGTCCAATGATTCCAACAATTTCGCCAGGATGAAAATCAGTGGTGATGTCATGGAGAACGTGATTGTTGCCGTAGGAAAAGCCGATGTCGTGCAATGTGATCATGATGGCGATCCTCCGGGTGTGAGATTTGCAAGGAGAGCTACATTGCCTCCCAAAGCAGTTGTCATCATGCGAACGTTTTGAATCATCATTCCCTCGTACGAATGTTCTGGCGAACCTGGCGTACCAGGCAGTACTTCATCGGAAAGGTCTGAGTAATACTTTGCTTTTGTTTCTGCTGAGATTGCATTCAGCACATCTGAGGGAAACACTTCACTACCGAAGAACGCAGGAACGGCCTCTCGTCGTATCTGATCAATCATTTTACGAATTTCATCTGCAGATGGTTCCGAGAAGGAAACAGGTTGCAGTGCACCGACGACGGGAATCCCATAACGGCGTCCGAAGTAGGACCAACTGTCGTGATACACAACCAGTTTTTTGTTCTGAGGTGGGATGGAAGCAATTGCCGCCGCAAAAGCAGTGTCAAGAACCCGCAATCGTTCAATGAAGGCATTTGCTCGTGTTGTGTATGTCGCTGCATTTGCACTGTCAATTTGTGAAAGCGCTGCGCTCACTTGTTGCGCATAGACAATTGCATACGAAGGGTTGGTCCAAAAGTGAGCGTTGTAAGAGTGCGCATGTCCGTGAGCAGCAATTTGTTCCGCAGAGTCTGTGCTGATGACTTCGTTCTTTGGAATTGCATTAGCAAGGCTGACTTCGGGGGTGCCCGATCGATAGTTGGATCGAACAAAATTGGTCACCGCCATATTGAGTTCCATCCCATTTTCGATGTAGAGATCGGCGCTTGCAGCTTTGATGGCATCTGCAGGGACTGGTTCGTATGTGTGTCCATTAGCCCCGGGCGGAATAATGCTTTCGACAATGAGAAGGTCGCCAGCAATTTCACGGACTATTGCTGTATTTGCAGGGTCCGAAACAAGAACTCTTTTCTGTGCAACAACGGGTGCGGTACTAGGAGCACCAGGGTTGACGGGAGTACTGGTTGCAGCCTGTATTGGTTCGTCATCATGTCGTGCCAGTGCAACTGTCGATGCGAAAACTGCGGCAACGCACAACGACAGCCGGATTCCACCAGTGAGACCGGAATGAAAGGAATTGAGTGATCCTCGATTGTTTGTTTTCTTCGCTGGGCGTGGGCGTTGGGCTTGTCCACGTGTTTGCTCTTGTGCCGGACCTGCTGGACTAGCCCCCATCAGTGGGTCACCTAATGATTGGTGGGATTGGGAATCTTTGGGCTCCATATCAATACAGACGGTCATGTGCCACCTTTTGTTCCCGATAATGGAGAAAATCCTGTGATTACAATTTTCTTCATGGACGACGCGACAAGAGACCTTCTTCTCGCCCAAGACGGCGATGATCAGGCTTTCTCACGCGTTATCCGTGCCTGCGAGGAAGACGTACATCGGTTCTGTCGGTGGTTCGGGCAGAGCAACGATGATGTTGATGACATCACCCAAGAGACTTTTCTTCGTTCATATCGAGGTCTGCAGTCATTCCGAGGTGACTCCACCGCGAAATCCTGGTTGATGTCGATTGCTCGTCGAGTGTGCCTTGATCATGCAGAGAAGAAATCAAAAGAACAGTCGGTGGTGAACGGATTAGCACGGAAACAGGAAATCTCAGTCGAAGCGGGATACGCCATCGAAACTCGTGAACTCATCAATGCCTTGCCATCTCAGTTCCGAGAAGCTTTTGTCTTGGTTCGCATTCTCGGTTTTGGATATGACGAAGTGGCTGCCATTTTGCAATGCCCTCGTGGCACTGTGCAGAGCCGGGTGGCGAGAGCACGCATTTTGCTGGCCCAACAGGTTGGGGCAGACGAGATTCGCAAGACTTCCTAGCCTCTGGCATTGAACGTACCTAGGTGGTTTCATCTCCTCCGAACTACACTCAGAAATGGATGTATTCGGCGTCCGGGGCGATTTACGCTCCGCATTCCGTTCCACCTCCGCGCCTTTAGCTCAGTTGGTAGAGCAACGGACTTTTAATCCGCAGGTCCTGGGTTCGAGCCCCAGAGGGCGCACCATTTGGATTGGCGTACTGTTGGTGCAACCGCAGGAGGTAGGCCATGTCAACTTCAGTTCGTTCGCAACGCCACGGTGAGTTCGTCACCGTCACCCTCAGTAATCCGGCCAAGCGCAATGCCTTGTCCCTTGATGTCCTTCTCGAACTCACAGCGGCTTTTGAAGAGATTGCTTCTTCGGACGCTCTTGGCGTCATCCTTGCAGCAGAAGGCCCGGTGTTCTCCGCCGGACACAACTTTGGTGAGATGAAGGGTGCGTCAGAAGCCGATGCACTGCACCTCTTTACTGTGTGCTCGAACTTGATGCAGACGATGCATTCCATCCCGCAGCCCATCGTGGCTCGTGTGCATGCATTGGCAACTGCGGCGGGCTGTCAATTGGTCGCCACATGTGATCTCGCAGTTGCAGCATCATCAGCCGGTTTCGCTATCCCGGGCGGCAAGGGTGGACTGTTCTGTCACACACCTCTCGTTGCTGTGGCACGTTCTCTGCCACCAAAGCGTGCGCTAGAGATGGCGATGACTGGCGATGTCATTTCTGCACAAACTGCTTTGGAGTGGGGCTTCGTCAACTCCGTGGTGGACGACGGTGAGCTTGACGACGCAACACTGGAACTCCTTGAGCGCGCGTGTCGTGGTTCTCGCGAGAGCAAAGCAATCGGCAAGCAGGCGTATTACCAACAAATAGGTATGAATGAATCTGATGCCTATGCATTCGCATCTGCAGTCATGGCGCAGGCTGTGGTGTCAGATGTGGCACAAGAGGGGATTGCAGCGTTTCTGGAGAAGCGCCACCCCGACTTTGGTGGTAGGTAAGAGGTATGAGTGTTGTGGTTCCCCCCGAATCCATTGTTGAAGTAGAACTTGCTCTTCAAGGCATGACCTGTGGGGCATGTGCGGCACGTATTGAAAAGACACTCAACGGGATTGACGGTGTGGAAGCTGCTGTCAACTACGCAACAGAATCCGCGATGGTTGCATATGACGGAACATCGCTTGAACAGTCCGCTCTCATTCAGGCAGTTCTCGATGCTGGCTACGGTGCACGCGTCGTGGATGACAATCCATTTGATGATGACCTTGCAGCACGACTTCGTCAGGCTCGTATTCGTCTCTACTTCTCTGTAGCACTATCAATTCCTGTAGTTGCACTCAGCATGATCATGCCGTGGCAATTCAGTGGCTGGCAATGGTGGGCAATGGTGTTGTCGCTGCCCGTTGCAACGTGGGGTGCGTGGCCGTTCCATAAAGCCGCATTCAAGAACGCTCGTCATGGCACCACCACAATGGACACGTTGATCTCTGTAGGCGTGATTGCAGCGATGCTCTGGAGCATCTGGGTACTTGTATGGGGGAATGCACTCGACGAGACGATGGTGCACGACGGATTAACGATGACGCACGCAGGCACTGCCCATGTGTACTTCGAAGTAGGCGCCACCGTCACGGCTTTTCTTCTCCTCGGTCGCTATCTCGAGATGCGCGCGAAAAACTCTGCGGGTGATGCATTGCGGTCGCTCCTTGCAATGGGTGCAAAGTACGCCACCGTATTGCGCGATGGGGAGGAAGTCTCTATTCCTGCATCGGTGGTGCGCGAAGGTGACATTCTGGTGGTGCGCCCCGGTGAAAAAATCGCAGCAGACGGTGTTGTTGAAGAAGGCACATCCAGCATCGATGCAAGCATGATCACGGGTGAAAGCGTTCCTGTCGATGTCGCTGTTGGCGACAATGTCACGTCAGCAACGGTGAACCAAAATGGCCGATTACTGGTGCGTGCAACTCGTGTGGGTGGCGAAACGACCTTTGCGCGCATGGCCAAATTGGTGCGTGATGCGCAGGCCACGAAAGCGCCTGTGCAAAAAGTCGCCGACAAGGTCGCTTCTATTTTTGTGCCGGTTGTCTTTGCAATTAGTGCAGCCACCTTGGCTGCGTGGCTCATTCTCGACGGAGATGTTGAGAAAGCTTTCACTGCTGCAGTTGCTGTTCTCATCATCGCGTGTCCATGTGCCCTCGGACTCGCAACCCCCACTGCACTCATGGTCGGTAGTGGTCGAGCTGCACAGATGGGCATCGTGATTAAGGGCATTGATGTTCTGCAGAGCACACGCCGCATCGACACCGTGGTGCTCGACAAAACCGGAACGGTGACTACTGGCGTGATGACACTTGCCAACGTTGTGTGTGCAGAAGGCGTCTCACGTGAATCTGCGTTGCGCTACGCAGCGGCAGTGGAGAAGGGCAGTGAGCACCCGATTGCGCGCGCCATTGTGAGTGCAGCCGAAGGCGAGTTAGGCGAACTGCCGAAACTTGATGAGTTTGAAGCAATGCCCGGTGTGGGTGCTGCTGGTCGCATTGGTGGCGTCATCGTGCTGGTCGGACGTGAAGAGATGTTCACCAACCGACTTGTCATCATCCCGAGTTCATTGAAGGAAGCCCTTTCCTCAGCTCGCGCTGATGGGCAAACCGCAGTTCTCGTGAGTTGGGACGGCCGTGCGAATGCTGTTCTCTGCGTATCTGATCAGCCAAAGCCCACAAGTGCTGAAGCAATCGCAGCACTGAAGTTGATGGGCCTTGCACCGGTGTTGCTCACGGGTGATAACAAAGCAACTGCAGAGGCCATCGCAATGTCAGTCGGCATCGACACTGACGAACACCATTTATATGCAGGCGTAATGCCCGATGAAAAGGTCGCAGTCGTGAAGGACTTGCAAGAACGTGGCTATGCCGTCGCCATGGTGGGTGACGGCGTAAATGACGCTGCTGCACTTGCACAAGCAGATGTGGGAATCGCAATGGGTGGCGGCACCGATGTTGCTATGCAGGCCAGTGATCTCACCATCGTCAACGGAGACCTTCGTTCCGTGCCCGATGCAATTCTTTTGTCGCGAGCTACATTGCGCACGATTCGCACCAATGTCTTCTGGGCTTTTGCGTACAACGTTGCAGCGATTCCACTTGCTGCGACTGGGCGATTGAACCCGATGTGGGCTGGTTTGGCGATGGCATCATCATCAGTGTTCGTGGTGACCAACAGTTTGCGATTACGTCGCGTCAAACTTGCTCGCTAATCACCGTTAGCCACTCAGCCACTCAGCCATTCAGCCATTCAGCAACACGCGGCGGACTTCTTCCACTGCATCTTTGCGGTACTGACGAACAGTGCGCGCTGAGACTCCTTCAGTTGCAGCGATATCTCTGCTGTGTTCGCCATTGGCAAGGCGATTCAATAATTCAATGTGATGCGCCTTCACGCCGTTCTCTTCGGCTTCAGCCATGGCGTTGTCAAAGTCCTCTGAATCGCCGTGAGCGAGTTGGTACTCATAGGTTCCCTGCAACATCTCATCTCCCACCTGTTGTTCTCTCACGCGCTTGAGGCGGTGTTGGCGAACAAACGCGTAGTACTCAGTGTCCTTCGCAATGTTGGCTGCAATTTTTCGAGGTCGTCGATGATGGGGGAATGTTCGAATGATCATCCACGCCGTGCCAACAGCATCGTTGATTGCCATCTCTAGGCCACCTTGGAAGACCCGACTGCGACGACGTGCCATGTTCATGATGGACGGCATCATGCGATGAAGGACGATGCGAGCTGCGATCTCATCGTGTTCCGCTTCGCGAACAAGGTGCCAGAGAAACTGATCACCGTCCGAGTCATCAATCGCTCGACCAAAACCAGCGAGTTCCAACACCTCGTCAAGATGCTCAATTGGGCGGGGCATGAAGCCCCATGAGTTCACGTGACGCACAATGGCTGGTCGGCGGGCGTACCGAGTCCACTCATCGATGATCTGGCGACTGGGGCCTGCCCCAACAGTTGTCCAGACCAGTTGGTCAGGTGGGGGAGATGTGGAAGGGGCTGAGGTGGGCTGTGCAGTGGAAGTAGGTATGTGTGCCATGCGGGGCACAGTGCGGAAAACCCTTTACCCACGAAGGGTTCTGAGGTCTCACCCAGGGTCTCACCGCTGGGCAATACTTTGCAGATGCGCATCACATTGCCCTCCGGAACAGAAGCATTCATGGTTCAGCACCCGAATCCGAAGATGGGTCTTGTCATTGCGCCCGACATTTTTGGTCTGCGTCCGCTTTATGAAGAAATGGTCGAACGGCTTTCACGTGAATGGGAAATGTCGGTCATCGCAGTTGAGCCGTTCCCGGGCAAGAGTGTTGATGAGTCCATTGAAAGTCGTGTTGCAGTTCTTCCCCAACTCAACGACAGCGACAACATGCGCGACTTATTGGAAGGTGCTGATGCACTGGGCACGGTTACAACAGGCCTCATGGGATATTGCATGGGCGGCATGTACTGCTTTAAAGCAGCAATCAACGAACGCTTTGTTCGCATTGCATCTTTCTACGGAATGATTGTGATGCCGCCTACGTGGAAAGGCCCTGGGCACGTGGAGCCGCTTGCATGTCTGATTAATGGGTATGCAGACAATGTTCTTGCAATTCTCGGTGGGGAAGATCCGTACACGCCCGAAGCAGACATCGCTCAGTTGCGCGCAACAGGTGCACAGATTGCGTTCTACCCTGAAGCGAATCACGCATTCGCACACGATGCGTCGCGTCCGTCATACAGAAAAAATGACGCAGACGATGCATACGCAAAGACAAAAGACTGGCTACTCAGCGCCCTGCGTTAGTTGTGAAAAACATTGCAAAAACGCAATGTTTACAGGCTAAATCGCGCGCTGTTCCAATTTTGCACGATCAATAATGTGATACGTGCGCTCGCTCTGCTCGAGCCAGTGAAGCTTGATGAAGCTTGCGATTGCTTTGTTGACACGCTCGCGAGATGCACCCACCATGCCGGCGAGTTCTTCTTGCGTCACGGGCAATGTGAATTCATCCTTGCCGCCTGACAATTCCAAGAGACGCTTCGCGGTACGACCGGTGACATCGAGGAACACGCTGTCTGCAAGTGCTTGGTCCATTGCGCGAAGACGACGGCTGAGCATGCGGATGACATTCCACAACAAGTCACTTGACTTGTTGAGCTGTTCAATCACTGCAGAGTACGGAATCTCAAGAACTGTGGATGCTTCGAGTGAACGTGCACCCGCGGATCGTGGGCTCTTGTCGAGCATGCCCATGTCACCGAAGAGGTCGCCTTCATCCATGAGTGCAATCACGCTCTCGCGATGATCGAACGGACGATTACCAATCGCAATTGCAATACGACCAGAAAGAACGACATAAATACTGTCGGGCTCGTCACCTACTTCAAAGAGGACATCTCCGCGCACTAACTCGCGCACTTTGCCTGCAGCAGCAATGGGGGCGAGTAATTCGAGAGGTGCCTCTGCGAAGAATTCTGTTTCAGCGAGAACTT
>CAEZWJ010000001.1_pt1 | contig 69756 bp, 69 predicted proteins | sample 7264931 | NCBI WGS metagenome assembly CAEZWJ01 (sample SAMEA6813876, study PRJEB35770) | freshwater metagenome | biome: Freshwater; feature: Freshwater reservoir; material: water | place: Czech Republic | collected 2017-06-27 | depth 0.5m m | reverse complement strand
GTTCTAGAAACTGCCTCTCGGAACTCCCACATACGAATGCACGAGTGCATTAGCCTTTCAGTATGTCGTTTCTCCGTAAAGCAATGGATTATTTAGGTCTCAATGGCGATGAGGCATATGACGATTACGACATGTCGATGGAATACGAACGTCCAGCGCGCCCACAACGTCAAGCGCCAGGCACTGAGCCTTTGACGCGTCGTGGTGCATACGACCCTGAGTACTCATCGGAAACGCAGCGACCCGCCCCACGGCCCACACGTGTGGACGACACAGGTGCAGCGCGCCGCCCTGATGATTCCGGGTTGCAAGTTCGTCCTATCGGTGCTCCTCGCACTGCGCCAACAGTTCGTCCTGTTCCCGCAGTGGGCGACACCGTGACAGTTCGTCCTCGCAATTTCAATCAAGCACAAGAAATCGCGGACCACTTCAAAGAGGGTGTTCCTGTGATTGTCAATCTTGAAGGTGCTGATCGTGAGATGGCTCGTCGTGTCATCGACTTTGCAAGCGGCATGTGTTACGCGCTCAGCGGAACCATGGAAAAAGTTGGAACCGGTGTGTACTTGTTGAAGCCAGGTGGCGGCTACTAAGTAGCTGACGTTGTCATGATTCTTGTTCAACTTGTTCGGCTTTACGTTTTCGTCATTTTCGCTCGAGCGATTTTGTCATTTTTCCCAATTCGTTACGACAGCCCTTTAGCACCAGTCGTTGCATTTTTGCATCGCATCACCGAGCCCGTCCTCGCGCCCATTCGGCGCGTTTTGCCGCCTATGGGTGGCCTTGACCTCTCTCCGCTTGTGCTCATCATCGGATTGCAAGTTCTCACTTCAATTCTCGTTCGATAACCCGCTGAATTCATTGAGGTTCCGTGGGCGTGGGGAGCCCGCGCCCTAGCCTTACTGCGTGACATATCCGCAGGTCGACCCTCAGCCGAACTTCCCTCGCCTTGAAGAGGGCGTCCTTGCTCGCTGGGAACGTGACCAGACCTTTGCCGCAAGCGTGGCAGCGCGCAACGCAGGTCCCAGTGGTGACAACGAATTCATTTTCTACGACGGTCCGCCATTCGCCAACGGCCTTCCACATTACGGACACCTCCTCACGGGTTTCGTGAAAGATGCCGTCCCTCGTTATCAAACGATGAAGGGCCGCCGAGTCGAGCGTCGTTTTGGTTGGGACTGTCATGGTCTACCTGCAGAAGTAGAAGCAGAGAAGGAACTTGGCATTGCTGGTCACCCGGCGATTGCGGAATTCGGTATCGACAAATTCAACGATGCATGTCGTACCAGCGTTCTTCGTTACACCGACGAGTGGCAACGGTATGTCACACGTCAAGCGCGGTGGGTTGATTTCGAAAACGATTACAAGACACTTGACACGCCGTATATGGAAAGCGTCATGTGGGCATTCCGCACATTGTGGGACAAAGGCCTGATCTACGAAGGCTTCCGCGTGCTCGCATATTGCTGGCGTTGTGAGACTCCGTTAAGTAACACCGAAACTCGGATGGATGACGTGTACCGCGATCGTCAAGATCCTGCACTCACCGTGTCCTTCCAATTGGAGACAGGGGAGAAGATCCTCGCGTGGACAACCACGCCGTGGACTCTTCCTTCAAACCTTGCTCTCGCAGTGGGACCCGATGTGGACTACGCCGTGATGGCGCATCCCGATGGCAACAAGTACATCTTGGCTGCCGCCCGCCTTGGTGGGTATGAAAAAGAACTCGAAGGCGCAGAGCAAGTGGCAACTCTGAAGGGTGCAGAACTTGTTGGTCGTCGTTACACGCCTCTGTTCCCGTTCTTTGCGGATACAGAAAATGCTTTCCAGGTGCTCGGTGCTGAGTTTGTGACAACAGAAGATGGCACGGGTGTGGTGCACATGGCGCCAGGCTTTGGTGAAGACGACCAGAACGAATGCAATGCAGCTGGCATTCCCACCATTTGTCCGATGGATGAACATGGTCAATACACCGCAGAAATCACGCCATGGGTGGGCCGTCATGTCTTCGATGCAAATCCTGATGTCATTAAGGCTTTGAAGGAAATGGGTGTCGTGATGCGTCATGACACGTACAACCACAGTTACCCACACTGTTGGCGTTGTGCAGAACCACTTGTGTATCGCGCAGTGTCATCGTGGTTCGTGCAAGTCACGGCGTTTCGTGACCGCATGGTGGAACTAAACCAGAACATCAACTGGACTCCCGAGCACATCAAAGATGGAACATTCGGTAAGTGGATTGGTAATGCTCGCGACTGGGCGATTAGTCGTAATCGATTCTGGGGTTCACCAATTCCTGTGTGGAAGAGCGATGACCCGACGTATCCACGTATCGATGTGTACGGATCGATTGAAGATCTCAGTCGTGACTTTGGCGTCGAGGTAAATGACCTGCATCGCCCGGGTATCGACAATTTGGTCCGACCAAACCCTGATGACCCCACCGGGAAGTCAATGATGCGCCGTGTTCCTGAGGTGCTCGACTGCTGGTTTGAAAGTGGTTCCATGCCGTTTGCTCAGGTGCATTACCCGTTTGAGAATCGCGAATGGTTCGAGAATCATTACCCCGGTGACTTCATTGTGGAGTACATCGGCCAAACCCGCGGCTGGTTCTACACACTGCATGTTCTTGCAACGGCATTATTTGATCGTCCTGCCTTTGTTTCATGTGTGAGCCACGGAATTGTTCTGGGTGATGATGGCGCAAAGATGTCAAAGAGTCTGCGGAACTATCCCGACCCGATGGCGGTTTTTGATTCGCATGGCGCTGATGCAATGCGTTGGTACCTGTTGTCGTCACCGATTCTGCGTGGTGGAGATTTCTCGGTCACCGATGTTGGAATGCGTGACACCGTGCGACAAGTCCTCTTGCCGTTGTGGAACTCGTATTACTTCCTGTCTCTCTATGCCAATGCTGAGGGAAAGAGCGGATCCGTTCGCACTGACTCCACAAATGTTCTTGACCAGTACGTCCTGTCAAAGTTGGCGGACACGATTGACAGCGTCACCGCTTCAATGGACTCCTACGACTTGTTCGCAGCGTGCCAAACAATTCGAACCTTCCTTGACGTATTGACCAACTGGTACATCCGTCGCAGCCGTGATCGTTTCTGGGCTGGCGATCAAGATGCAATCGACACATTGCATACGGTGCTTGATTACATCACGAAGATTTCGGCGCCTCTTTTGCCACTGATCACTGATGAGATCAGTGCAGGCTTGAATGGCACTGATGCTCCGAGCGTGCATCTTGCAGATTGGCCGACCTCGGCTGCGCTGCCACGTGATGTCGCACTCGTTGCATCGATGGACATGGTGCGTGATGTGTGCTCATCGGCACTGTCGGTTCGCAAGGCAAACAGCCGTCGAGTTCGATTGCCATTGGCTTCGTTAACGGTGGCATCGCCTAATGCGACATCGCTACAGAATTATCTCGACATCGTGAAAGATGAAGTGAATGTTCGCGAGGTTCTCCTCACGGCCGATGTTGATTCCGTTGCATCACATGAGCTGCAAGTGGTGCCGGCAGTTGTGGGTCCCCGTCTCGGGAAGAACACGCAGCAGGTCATCGTCGCAGTGAAGAAAGGCGAATGGACGCAAGACGGCGACACGATCTTGGTGGCAGGGGAGACATTGCAGCCCGGTGAATATGCCCTCAAATTGGTCACGAAGTCGGACTCTGCCAGTGCTCCATTGCCTGGTGGTGCGGGAGTCGTCCTTCTCGATATCACCCTCACGCCAGAGTTGGAGGCCGAAGGTTTGGCCCGAGACGTGGTGCGCGCGGTGCAACAAGCTCGCCGAGATGCCGATCTCAACGTCTCTGATCGGATTGTTTTGACCTTGGGGGCCGATGACGCAGTTCATGCTCAATTGGCCCCTCATGAGGCTCTGATTGCTGGTGAAACCCTTGCGGTGGAGGTGGTGTGGAACTCGAGCCTCGAGCGCACCGTGTCCATTGAAGGGACATCCATCGCTGTACTTGTTGCAGTAAGTCGTTGAGTTACCCCCTTTCGGGTCGTAGCCTCTCGGGGCAACACGGGCGAAAGTTCGGTGAAGGAGATCATCATGGCAACCAAGAAGAAGGCCCCCGCTAAGAAGGCGCCAGCAAAGAAGGTGGCATCGAAGGCTCCGGCAAAGAAGGCCGCGCCTGCGAAGAAGGCTGCACCAGCCAAGAAGACCGCTGCGAAGAAAGCTGCTCCGGCAAAGAAGGTCGTTGCGAAGAAAGCTCCTGCGAAGAAGGTTGTGGCCAAGAAAGTTGTGGCCAAGAAAGTTGTGACTAAGAAGGCTGCACCAGCGAAGAAGGTTGTTGCGAAGAAGGCTCCTGCAAAGAAGGCTGCACCAGCCAAGAAAGTTGTCGCGAAGAAAGTTGTTGCGAAAAAGGCAGCACCAGCGAAAAAGGTTGTTGCGAAGAAGGCTCCTGCAAAGAAGGCTGCACCAGCCAAGAAGGTTGTTCCTGCGAAGAAAGCAGCAGCACCAAAGGTTGAGCCAAAGAAGGCTGATACTAAGAAAGCTGCATCTGCTGCAGTGAAGGCAGCTCCCGTTGCTGCTCCTATGCCTCCAGCGATGCCACCGCGAATTCCGCTGAAGAAGGTTGAACCACCAAAGCGTCACGTGATTGTCAAGGGCGAAACGAAAGACGGCATCACCGCTACGAAGGACTTCGATATGAAGTTTCTTCTCTCGCAGCGTGAATTGTTGAATGACGAGCGTGTCAAGTTGGTTGGTCAAGCGAACCGACTCGAGAATGAAGCAAATGCGATGATTGCCGACGCCGAAATGGGCGACGTGCAGTTCGACGATGAAGGCGGCGAAGGCGACACCATGGTGGTGGAGCGCGAGCAGGACCTCACACTGTCAGCATTTGCTCGTCAGACAGTTGAAGAGATTGATGCTGCATTGGCTCGTATGAAGGTTGGCGAATACGGCTATTCCAGTGTTTCGGGTTCACCAATTCCTCGTGAGCGCCTCAAGGCATTGCCGTGGGCGACCGAGTTGGTGACCGAGCGTGCTGGTGGACTGGGCCGCCGTTAGGTCGCCCAGTTTTTCCATGCCATCTCCGCGCCGCTTGGCGCTTGTTGTTGCCCTCATTGTCCTTGTTGATCAATGGTCAAAATCATGGGCCGTGAATGCATTAGATGATGGTCGCACCATTGATGTGGTGTGGACGCTTCGTTTTGCATTGGGTTTCAACAGCGGTATTGCTTTTTCTCAGGCTCAAGACCTTGGTCCTGTCGTGGGCATTGTTGCTCTGGTAGCAGTGGCGTTATTGATTCGTGCTGCCGTGCGTGCAGAAACAGTTTTCGCTGCATACGGTCTTGCAATGATTATCGGTGGAGCCATCGGAAATCTTGCCGATCGCGTTTTTCGTGGTGATGGGTGGCTGCATGGGCATGTTGTGGACTTCATTGATTTTCAGTGGTTCGCTGTGTTCAACGCAGCTGACTCGGCGATCACTGTCGGCGCAGGTGTATTGATTTTGGGTTTATTCCGCGAGTACAGGGAAGCGAAACGTCTCGAGAGGCACATATGAAAGTTGAAGAGACAGTTCCGGCCGCGTTAGACGGTGAACGTATTGACCGCGTGGTGTCGCTGATTGCAGATATCTCTCGTTCTGATGCAACCAAACTCATTGCTGATGGTGGGACCGAGATTGATGGTTCAGTCGTGACTTCTGGAAAATCGCGTCTGAAAGAAGGTCAAACAGTTGTTGTTGATCTCGACAAGATTCCTGTTCCTGTTCTTCCAGGGCCCGATGCTTCGGTTGTGTTGGACGTTGTCTACGTCGATGACGACATCATCGTGATCAATAAAGCTGCTGGAGTCGTTGTGCATCCTGCGTCAGGTCATGGCAACGGCACGCTGGTAAACGGAATTCTTGCGTTGTATCCCGAAGTGGCCACGGTTGGTCAGCCTGGTCGCCCCGGCATCGTTCACCGTCTTGACTCGGGAACCACCGGCATGATGGTTGTTGCTCGCACACAACGTGCGTATGACTCGCTCGTTGCTGCTCTGCAAGAACATGAAGTAGGTCGCGAGTATTTGGCACTCGCATGGGGTCGGTTTGATTCGCCCACTGCAACAGTAGATGCAGCTATTGGTCGTCACCCCCGAGACCCGATGAAGATGGCAGTTGTCAACAGTGGCAAATGGGCGCGCACCCATCTTGAAGTGCAAGAGACATTCAATGATCCTGTTGAAGTGACACTGGTGCAGTGCACGTTGGAAACTGGTCGAACACATCAAATTCGTGTGCATCTCGGTGCAGTGGGTCATCCTGTTGTCGGTGACTCGATGTATGGCGGTGCACGGTCTGCTCTCGTTGCGCCTCGTCCGATGTTGCACGCGCGACGCTTGACGTTGATTCACCCCGACAGCGGTGAAGAGATGACCTTCGAAGCAGAACTGCCTGCTGACATGGCGGCGGTTATCGCGAAGTGTTCAGTGCGAACAATCGACTAAAGATCCTCGTTTACCGTTAGTGGTGATGGTGAGGATCAGCCTTTGGCCAAGGGCCATTGCCCGCAGCAGCTGCTGCGATGGACTCAAGTGTGTACGCATCAAGGTGCTCACGCATGTGCTGACCTGCGACATCCCAGATGGCAAGAAGCACACATTGACCTTCGTGGTCACATGAACCATCTTGGTGGGGCTGGCCGAAGTCGCCGAGCGTGATGGGGCCATCAACGGCAGAAATGATCTCTGAGAGACGAATATCTGCGGGGGCCTTTGCAAGGACATATCCGCCACCAACGCCGCGTTTGGAACGCACAAGGCCAGCACCTTTGAGGGCAAGAAGAATTTGCTCGAGGTATGGCTGGGGGAGACCAGTGCGGTCTGCGATGTCGCGAACAGAGGTGGGTGTGCCGGTTTCGGTGTGTAACGCCAGAGACAAAAGTGCCCTGCACGCATAATCACCTCGTGTAGAAACTCGCACAAGCCCATCGTAGGTGGTGAACTAGGGGGGTGAGCACTCCATCCCCCGTCCTGCCCCGATATTCGGCCGGATGCCTGTCCGACATCATTCCCGTGCTCTGCGCGCCTGGAGGGCCTCGTACGGTGCCCTCATGGATGCCTGGGGTGGTTCAGGGTGCCCCACGCATTGTGGTACTCCTTCTCGATGGACTTGGCTGGAATCAGTTGCAGACCTATGCCGAGCACATGCCCACTCTTGCTTCGATGACGGGTGGCCACATCACAACGGTGGCGCCGTCGACGACAGCAACAGCTCTCACCTCGCTCGTAACCGGGCTCTCTCCAGGTGAGCATGGCCTGATTGGGTATCGCGTCGATATGGGTGACACTGTCATGAATGTTCTGCGCTGGGGGGATGAGAACGGCGATCTTCGTCGGCGCTATCCACCGCAACAGACGCAGCCATGTCCGCCATTCCTCGGTTCCAGTGTTCCTGTGTTGAGTAAGGCTGAACTTGAGGGCAGTGGTTTTACTCTGGCTCATCTTGATGGGGTGAAACACATGGGGTGGCGTGCGCCTAGCAGTATCCCTGTGATTGTTCGTGAAGCCTTGGCTGCTGGCGAGGACTTTGTGTACGCCTATTACGACGGCATTGACAAGATTGCCCATGAGCGAGGTTTCACCGATCACTACACAGCCGAGTTGCGCGCTGCTGACAATCTGGTTGCGAATGTGCTGTCAGTGCTTCCGCCCGACACTGTTCTGATTGTCACAGCTGACCACGGTCAAGTGCATGTGGGTGACAACACGATTGTTCCGATGGCATCGGTGACAGAACATGTCCACCACCAATCGGGTGAAGGGCGCTTTCGCTGGTTGCATGCTCGTCGTGGACGTGAAGGCGCACTGCTAGATGCAGCCCGCCAATATGACGATGTGGCCTGGGTTGTCACGAAACAGCAGGTGCTGGAAGAAAATTGGTTTGGTCCGCGAGTGAGTGATGCGGTGATCCGGCGAATGGGTGAAGTGGCTCTTGCAGCGCATGCGCCGGTGAGCTTTGAGGAGCCTTTGGATGGCGGAGCATTCGACCTGGTGTGTCGTCATGGGTCACTGACTGCCGACGAGATGCTGGTGCCGTTGTTGGCTCTGAAGGCCTGACCCACCTGACTGCTACCTTTGTGAAGCCCACCTCAGTCGTGCCCTCGGCTATCGGTGGAATCAGTTAAGTCGCGGATGTGTAAAGGAGTGTGGGCGTGTCGTCATCGTTTACACACCTGCATGTTCACACTGAATTTTCCATGTTGGACGGTGCAGCGCGCCTCGATGAACTGGTGTCAAAAGCGGTGCAAGACGGCCAGCCTGCATTGGGAATCACCGACCACGGCAACATGTATGGCGTCATCGACTTCTACAAGGAATGCAAGAAGCAGGGCATTAAGCCCATCATCGGTACAGAGGCCTATATGGCCTTCGACCACCGCACAGAACGCATTGCGCGTCGCGGAAAGATGGATGACAACGGCGGCGCAGACGAACGCGGCCAAAAGCAGTACTACCACCTGACTCTGTTGGCCGAAACGAATGAGGGCTATCGCAACCTCATCAAGTTGTCCAGCCTTGCCTTCCTTGAGGGCTACCACTACAAGCCACGTATCGACTGGGAATTGTTAGAGCGTCACTCCAAAGGCCTCATCGCAACTACCGGTTGTCTTGGTGGACACGTGCTGCAGTCACTTCTCAACGGCGACGAAAAGGGAGCCATCGAGAAAGCGGGCCGCCTGCAAGACATCTTCGGTAAAGACAATCTGTTCGTTGAAGTGCAAGACCACGGCATTGCAGATCAGTTGCGCACGAACCCCAAGTTGATTGAGATCGCAAACAAGATTGGCGCACCACTTCTCGCAACTAATGATTCGCACTATGTCAATCAGGCCGACCATGAGGCTCACGACGCATTGCTCTGTGTACAAACCGGTGCGCTCATGCGTGACCAAGACCGTTTCCGCTTTGAAGGGAACGAGCACTATCTCAAGACATCTGAAGAGATGCGGTATCTCTGGCGTGAACAACCCACAAGTTGTGACAACACGTTGTGGATCGCAGAGCGTTCCAATGTCGAGATTGAATTGGGAACGTACCACCTGCCCGTCTTTCCGATTCCTCAAGAGTTCGCCAACGACGAGAAGTATCTCGAACACCTCACCTGGGAAGGCGCGAAAATGCGCTGGGGCCAAGACCTCTCTGCTGAAGTGGTGGAGCGTGTCGCGTTTGAACTCGGTGTCATCAAACAGATGGGCTTTAGTTCGTACTTCCTCATCGTGTGGGACCTCATCAAGCACGCTAAAGATGAAGGCATTCGTGTCGGACCTGGTCGTGGCTCTGCTGCTGGTTGTGCGGTGGCATATTGCCTACGCATTACCGAACTCGACCCCTTGAAGTACGACCTACTGTTCGAACGCTTTCTTAACCCGTCGCGTGTGAGCATGCCCGACATCGACATGGACTTCGACTCTCGTTATCGCGATCACATGATTCGGTACGCCGCGGATAAGTACGGTCGCGATCATGTGGCTCAAATCATCACCTTCGCCACCATTAAGTCACGCAACGCGGTGCGCGACGCGGCGCGAGTGTTGGGTCATGAGTATGCAGTAGGCGACCGCATTGCAAAGTTGATGCCGCCTCTGAACCAAGGCCGCGATACACCATTGGCTGCATGTCTCGAATTCAACGACAAGTTTGCAGACGGGTATCGCGACGCCCAGGGCTTGCGAGACCTGATTGCTGTTGACGAAGTAGCGGCCAAAGTTGTTGACGTGGCGCGTGGTCTTGAAGGCCTGAAGCGCTCCGACGGTATTCACGCAGCTGCTGTGGTGATTACGCCAAAGGAACTTACGGAGTATCTGCCTATTCAGCGCAAGCCAGTGGGCGATTTAAAGGCTGATGAAGCGCCCATCGTGACGCAGTATGAAATGCACGCCGTGGAAGAACTTGGGCTCCTCAAGATGGACTTCTTGGGCTTGCGCAACCTTGACGTGATCACAGACGCAGTGGAAATGATTCGCCGGCAACGCGACCCTGATTTCGACATCGACACTGTGCCGCTTGATGACAAGTTGACATTCGAATTGTTGGGCAGGGGAGACACCATCGGTATTTTCCAGTTGGAGTCTCCGCCGATGCGGGCATTGTTGAAGTCGATGAAGCCGACTTCGTTTGAAGACGTGAGTGCAGTTCTTGCGTTGTATCGACCAGGTCCGATGAGCGTGAACATGCATTACGACTACGCCGACTACAAGAACCATCGCAAAGTACCTGAGTATTTCCACCCCGAAGCAAAAGAGCTTCTGCACGACACCTACGGACTCATGGTGTACCAAGAGAGCATGATGCGCGTCGCGCAAAAGTTCGCCGGCTACGACCTTGCACAAGCCGACAACTTGCGAAAGGCCTGCGGCAAAAAAGATCACGTCGCCATGGCAAAAGAAGAAGGTGCTTTTGTCGATGGCTGTGAAAAAACCGGGTACGGCCGCGAGCTTGGTGAAACTCTCTTCGGCGTGATTCGCAAGTTTGCTGACTACGCGTTTAACAAGAGCCACACGTTCGGGTACGGACTGATCTCGTATCAAACGGCATATCTCAAAGCTCATTTCCCGGTTGAGTATTCAGCGTCGCTTTTGTCGTCGGTGAAGGGCAACTACGAAAAGGCTGCGGTGCACCTTGCAGATTGCCGTTCGATGGGCATCACAGTTTCTAACCCCGATGTCAATGCTGGTCGTGCCGACTTTGAAGCCATCTGTACCGATACTGAGAAGCGCATCATCTTTGCTCTCTCTGCGGTACGCAATGTCGGAGAAGGTCTCGTTGCGCAGATCGTCGAAGAACGAGATGCCAATGGCCCATTCGAATCGTTCCATGACTTTGCAAAGAGAGCTCCCGAGCAGGCATTGAACAAGCGTGCAGTCGAGTCCCTTATCAAGGCGGGTGGCTTTGACTCGTTGGGCCACCCTCGACGCGGCTTGCTCATGGTGTTTGAGTCGATCATCGACAATGCAGTCGCCAAACGCCGCGAAGAAGAAAAAGGCGTGATGTCTCTCTTCGGTGAATTGGAAGAATCGAGTGATAGCGGCTGGTCATCGGAGATTGCTATCCCCGAATTGCAGTTCGCGAAGCCCGATCAATTGCGTCACGAAAAAGACATGCTCGGTCTCTACATCTCTGACCATCCATTGCACGGCGTGGAGAATGCATTGCGTCGCATGACAACAAGTTCTATTCGTGACCTTGAGACTCGCGAGGCCGGCAATGTCACTATCGGTGGAGTGATGACATCGTTGAATCGACGATTCACGAAACGTGGTGACCAGATGGCCACGTTTGTGCTTGAAGATTTAGAAGCAGCAATTGAAGTGACTGTCTTTTCTAAGGTTCTCGGTGAGTTCGGACATCTTTTGTCTGACGATCAAGTCGTCACAGTGTCGGGTCGACTCAATCGACGCGAAGATGCTCCAGCGAGTTTCTCGGCACAGCGCATCGTGGTGCCAGAGAATCTTCATGTCCGAATCTCAGAGGTTCTGATTTCGTTACCTTCTGGCTTTAACGCCACAAAACTTGATGCACTGAAGACAATCATTTCTGAGTTCCCTGGTGATTCACCTGTGCGATTGCAACTAGCTGGCGGCAAGGTCTTTGACCTTGGTTCAGGTCATTTAGTGGATATTGAGAAGGCTGTGGCCCCGCTTCGACTCACTTTTGGGTCAAATGCGGTGAAAATCATCTGATTATTCGGCTCCGTTTCAGGGTTCCGACATTTGGAATGGCAGAATAGAGGGGTTGTTGTCGGCGTTGTCGTCGCGAAAAGCCTTAGGGAGTCACTCGGTTCTATGTCGTTGGAAGTCACCACACAGGACAGCAGTGCCCTTACAGAGGCTCAGCTCGAAGAGATGCTGACCATTGAGGGTTCTTTTGGCCTTGAGCAGTTTCAGAAGGCGCAGCAAGACTGGGTGCTCTGCACACTTGCTCGCCTTGACGGAAAATTGCACGGTGTTACCTTCTCGACACTCGAGCGCATCGGTGGAACACCATGTGTGCTGCTCGGACTGATGACCATTAAGCGCACTGCAAAGCGTGATTCGATTCTCAAAGGCCTCATGGGTGAGGCCTATCACCGTGCCTTGATGGCTTTCCCCGATGAAGACGTTGTTGTGGGTAGTCGCTTTCCGTCAGCCGATGGCATGGAAGCGTTCAAGTCCCTCACTGACATCATTCCTCGTTTTGAGCATCGCGCAGATGGCGAAGCTCGTGCGTGGGGTAAGCGTCTGGCTCGTCGCTTCAAAGTTGATGCAACATATGACGAAAAAACCTTCACTGTCGCATCAGGCGGACAAAGTGGCTTTCTTGATCACGTCTCATTGAAGCCAGAGAAGATCTCTGATGAAATCACAACACTCTTCAAGGGCGTCAATGCCAAGAAGGGTGGCGTTCTTATCGTTCACGGCTGGACGATGGCAGAGAGCCTCGTCAAGCTCGGCGCTCGCTCGTAACGCTGTGCACTTCGCCGACGTCGTTCGTTCGCGTCGGATGACTCGTTCCTTCCGTTCGGACCCTGTCGACACTGCCGTCCTTGAATCATGTATTGATTTCGGACTACGTGCCCCGAGTGCGGGGAAGTCACAGGGATGGCATGTCTTGTTACTGCAAGGCGAAGAGACATCTCGTTACTGGGACAATGCATTGCCGCAGAGCAAGCGTGAGAGTTTTGCATTCCCACATCTGTTGACCGCGCCGGTGGTTGCACTCATGCTTGCCGACACATCGGCGTATTTGCAGCGCTATTCAGAGCCAGATAAATCCCACACCGGTCTCGGCGACTCTGTGGATGCATGGGTAGCGCCATATTGGACAATCGATGCGTCATTCTCAACGATGACATTTCTCTTGGCCTTGGAAGACAACGGACTCGGTGCATTGTTCTTTGCTCATGCGAATGAAGAGAAACTCCGCGAAGAATTTCAGCTACCCGATGAGGTGCAGATTCTCGGAACAGTTGCTCTCGGATACGCAATCGAGCAAGACGAACGACGTGGTCGTAGTGCGTCTCGACTTCGCAAAACAGTCGACGAAGTTATTCACCGTTCTCAGTGGTGAGTAACCGCTGACGCATGTCGTCAGGGGTGAGTGCCGGCAAGAGGCAGACATAATCGCGACACACATAGGCCGCACCAGGTTCTCTTCCGCTCCACAACGGCGAATCTGTTGGTGCACCCCAAGCAAGTACTGCGTGAGGTCGCCACTGTTCGCGATACACAGACAAGAGTTGCGCCTCGGTTCCCGGAATGACGACTTCAGTTGTGCCGATGTGGAAAAGGAGCCCCGCAGCCAATGCGTTGCCAAATGCCGATGGGGCATTGGGGGCGACACGAGCGAGCAAACGCAAGATGTCGTGAGCACGTTGCCTTAACGATTCATCACCTGTGATGGCAGAGAGACGAAGGAACGCCATCGCTGCGACTGAGTTCGCAGACGGCGTGGCATTGTCCATGAGGTCTTTTTGTCGGACAACCAATTGTTCGGCAGTGCTGCCCACGGTGAAGAGTCCACCATGCTCTTCGTCCCAGTGATGATCAATCAAATGTTGCGCAGTGTCGGTTGCGACGGTGAGCCATTCATGGTCTGAGGTCAGTTCATACATTCGGGTCATCGCATCAACGACATGGGCAAGGTCGTGGGCGAGCGCGCTATGCCGTGCAGAGGGAGTGGCATCGGACTGCCAACTGCGGCGCCATGAACCATCAGGCATGCGGAGATTGTCAACAAGGAAACGGGCGTTGGCAGTTGCCATTGCGATGTACGACGGGTCTTCGAATGCTGATGCCACTTCGCACAACGAAGAAAGCATCATCGCGTTCCACTCCGTGAGCACTTTGTTGTCGAGACCTGGGCGTGGGCGCTGAGAACGAACAGCAAGCATTTCTTGCTGAGCAGTCACAATGTGTGCAGGGCGAATGATGTCGGCGCGCTGACGAATGCGATTCGGGATAGAGCGACCTTCAAAATTGCCATCATCGCTGATGTCCCAGTACTGAAGCACAGCCTCTGCATCACCGCTCACTGCGCGACGTACTTCTGCAGGTGTCCATGTATAGAACGCACCTTCTTCGGAATGTCCGTGCTCGTCTAATGAGTCAGCATCCTCGGCGCTGTAGAAGCCTCCGAGAGAATGGGTGAGATCGCGAGCGATGTAGGCGATGATCTCGCGAACAACTTGTTCATCGCGAGGTTCGCCGGTGAGTTGCCAACTATGCAGATACACCCGAGTAAGGAGAGCCTGGTCGTACAGCATTTTTTCAAAGTGCGGGACTAACCATTGATTATCAACGCTGTATCGAGAGAAGCCGCCGCCCAAGTGGTCATACATTCCGCCGGCAGCCATGGCATCAAGGGATGTGCGCACAAGTGGCAGGAGGGTGGCATCTTTGTTCACGGAATAGATCCGCATGAGCAAGTCGAGCGCAAACGTTGAAGGAAACTTGGGTGCACCACCGAATCCGCCCCAGGTGGAATCAAAGTTGGTTCGCAGAGCATCAACGGTCGATGAAATGAGACGAGGAGTGTCGATGTCATCTGCGGGTGCAATGAGAGCAGTGCGTCCGATGGATTCAACAAGAGCATCAACGTTCTGCTGCAGTTCGTCACGACGATTCGTCCACGCGTCATCGACTGCATTCATGAGCTTGACAAATGTGTCGCGTGGGTAATACGTACCGCCGTAGAACGGCTCGCCGTCGGGAGTAAGAAAGACCGTCATCGGCCAGCCGCCTCGACCTGTCAGTGCTTGCACGGCGTCCATGTACACCGCATCAACATCAGGGCGTTCTTCACGGTCGACCTTGACGTTGATGAACAACGAATTCATGACCGCAGCAGTCGCGTCATCTTCGAAACTCTCATGTGCCATGACATGGCACCAATGACATGCCGAATACCCAACAGATAACAAAATGGGTCGACCCGTGCGACGGGCCTCTTCAAATGCGTCGTCACCCCACTGATACCAGTGAACGGGATTGTCTCGATGCTGGCGCAGGTACGGAGACGTTGCGTCGGCGAGACGATTAGACACTGTGGTCTATGCGCCCATGGCGTGGTAGCCGCCATCGACATGAATAACTTCGCCCGTTGTGGCGGGGAACCAATCCGACATCAGCGCAAGAACTGTCTTTGCCACAGGCGTGGAGTCGGTGACATCCCATCCGAGAGGTGAGCGTTCATCCCAAATGTCTTCAAACTTCTTAAAGCCAGGAATTGATTTTGCAGCCATTGTCTTGATGGGTCCAGCGGCAACAAGATTGCATCGAATTCCACGAGGGCCGAGGTCTTTTGCGAGGTATCGGTTCGTTGCTTCGAACGCTGCCTTTGCAACACCCATCCAGTTGTAGGCAGGCCATGCAACGGTGTTGTCAAAGTCGAGACCCACGATCGTGGAGCCCGGCTGCATGAGTGGAAGAAAAGCATCGGCCATTGTTTTCAAGGAATAGGCAGAGATCTCCATGGCCACGGCGACATCACTCCACTGGGCAGCAAGGAAGTCGTCTCCGAGACACACTTCGGGTGCAAAGCCAATGGCGTGGAGAACACCGTCCACGCGGCCCAAAGAGGCGCGCACTTGTTCACGAACTGACTCAACGTGTGCAGCGTTGGTGACATCAAACTCAAACACCTCGACTGGAGAGTCCAGCTTGCGAGCAGTGCGCTGAGTGAGTGAAAGCGCCCGACCAGCTCCGGTGAGCACAATTTCGGCTCCTTCGCGCTGCGCAAGCTGTGCGACTCGAAAGGCGAGAGACGCATCTGTCAATACGCCAGTCACCACAATTTTCTTACCGTCAAGAAGACCCATGCTTATGACCGTAGTTCGGTAGGGGTCTATGTGTAAGGCTCTACCAATGCGTATTGGAATCCTCGGAGGAACCGGGCCTGCCGGAAGTGCCCTCGGCGCTCGTTTGGCGTCAGTTGGCTATGAAGTCGTTATTGGCTCTCGTTCAAAGTATCGAGCACTTGAAGTAGTCGATGGCTTAAAGGCCAAGTGGCCAGATTTGAACTTGGCGATCGAAGCAGGAGACAACGAGGCTGCCTCTGCATGTGACGTTGTAGTGCTTGCGACCCCATGGGAAGGCGCAGCAACAACTGCCCAGGAGCACATCGGACTCTTGGCCGGCAAAACCGTGATCAGTATGGCAAACGCTTTGGTGCGCGTAGGCCATGAGTTCCAGCCTTTGATGCCACCACGCGGCAGTGTGGCGGCTCATGTGCAGGCAGCAGTTCCAGAGTGCCGCGTTGTGGCTGCATTCCACCACCTTCCCGCGACGGAGCTCGGCCACCTCGGTGACCCGATTGATTCAGACGTTCTCATTTGTTCTGATGACGATGAAGCAAAGCGCATCACGATGGAAATGACGGAAAAGATTCCTGGTTGTCGTCCACTCGATGCAGGCGAGCTTTCCAATGCCACAGCAATCGAAGCGTTCACTGCAGTTCTGTTGCAACTCAATGTTCGTTATAAGACACGAGTGGCACCTAAGTTGACCGGCATCAAGAGGGACCCACGGGCGAAGGCCTGATTCCTATGTCCATGAGGTTGTACGACACGGCGCGCCGCGAGGTTGTTCCGTTCACCCCAGGTGAGACAGTCCTGATGTACACGTGCGGTATCACGCCGTATGACGCCACTCATCTTGGTCATGCATCAACGTTCGTGATGTACGACATCGTTCAGCGTCGCCTCATCGATCTGGGCCACACCGTGAAGTGTGTACGAAACGTCACTGATGTTGATGACCCATTGTTTGCAAAGGCACGTGAACTCGGAGTTCATTATCTCGATCTTGCAGCAGGGGAGGAAGCTCGCTTCAACCGTGACATGGTCGCGTTGAATGCACTTCCCGTATTCAGTACTCCTCGTGCATCGTCTGCCATCACTGATATCCGTAAGTTCATCGGCGAAGTTCTCGACCGCGGATTCGCATACGCAGCAGGCGGCTCGGTGTATTTCGATGTCACGAAGTTCCCATCCTTTGGTGATGTCTCTCATTACTCCAACGAACAGATGCTTGAATTCGCTCGTCAGCGCGGTGGCAATGTTGATGACCCGCACAAGCGCAATCCTTTGGACTTCGTTTTGTGGCATCCATCTGCTGACGATGAACCTGCGTGGGACACTGCATGGGGTGCTGGTCGTCCCGGTTGGCACATTGAATGCTCTGCGCTAGCCCTTCGCGAACTGGGAACAACGATTGATCTTCATGGCGGCGGAAGTGACTTGATCTTCCCGCACCATGAATGTGAGCGTGCTCAATCCGAGGCTGCAACAGGTGAAACTTTTGTGAAGCATTGGATGCACGTGGCCATGGTGTTCAAGGATGGAGAGAAGATGTCGAAGAGCCTTGGCAATCTTGTGTTCGTCGACAAACTCCGCACTGAGTGGGACCCGCGTTCCATTCGCATGGCAATCATTGAGCACAGTTACCGCAAAGAGTGGGAGTGGGATGAAGACCTCATGCCCCGCAACCACGCTCGTCTTGTTGCCTGGAAGGGTTCGGTCGGTGGAACCACTTCCGATGTGCTGGAAGCCGTCCGATCATGTCTCGACAATGACCTCGATACTCCCGGAGCTGTTGCGGCTATTGATGCAGCAGCGGCACAAGGCCATGATGTGTCAGCAGTAGCATCGCTTTTGGGTGTTGAACTGGCCGAAGCAATCGGCCCTCGATAGCCCCTTGCATTCCTAGGGTGCTGAATCTTGTACTTCATGTACAGGGTGTGGAAAACGAGTCCGGAATACGGGGTAATCTTCGCTCGGGATGGCTCCACTCAACGCTTCAGAATCTGCAGACATTTCTTCTGCAGCATTGCCGGGAACTGGCAGAGCGCAACGCCGTGTGCGTCGAGTTATTCGACCAGTTCTGAATGGTTTATGGAAAGTCACGCTTGAGGGATTGGAAAACATCCCCACTGAAGGTCCAGCAATCTTGTGTCCTAACCACATCAGCTTTTTCGACTCGGTGTTCACGATGGTGTACGCAGGTCGACAGATCAGTTTTGTCGGTAAAGCCGAATACATGGATTCGTGGAAGACCAAGCATTTGTTCCCTGCATTGGGAATGATCCCGATTGATCGCGCCGGTGGATCAAAGAGCGAAGGCGCACTGATTGCAGCCGAGAATGTTCTTCGGCGAGGGGAACTGTTTGGCATTTATCCAGAGGGCACCCGTAGCCGAGATGGCATTCTCTATAAAGGCCACACAGGTGCTGCACGACTGGCAGTGAAATTGGGATGTCCCATCATCCCTGTTGGCATCATCGGTACTCGTGAGATTCAACCTCCTGACAAATTCCTGCCGAAAGTTGGCCTGCAGTGCACCGTGAAATTCGGGCAACCAATTCTCCCGCAGCGCTATCTCGACCGAGGTGACGATCATCTGGTCCTACGAGAGTTGACCGATGAATTGATGTTTGAGATTCGTGAGCTGACAGGCCAGGAGTACAAAAACGTGTACGCCACTAAGAAGGCAGAGTCATTACCCACTGAACAAGCGGTCATTACAGCCTCATAATGAGGGCGTAGAGGCCCTAGCCCACTCCGTAGAATGGGCGTCTCATGGCTGATATCTCCGTACTCCTTCCGGATGGGTCCTCCCGTTCATTGCCGCAGGGCTCCAGCGTTGCTGATTTGGCTTCATCCATCGGCTCTCGTTTGGCCAAGGCAGCTGTCGCAGGCACGATCAATGGCACAGAAGTTGACCTCACTGCTCCTTTGACAGATGGTGTCACGGTGTCCGTGATCACTGACAACAGCGACGAAGGTCGTCATGTGTTGCGTCACTCGACAGCTCATGTGTTGGCGCAAGCTGTGACTCAACTGTTTCCAGGTGCTCAATTCTCCATTGGTCCTGCAATTGAAGATGGGTTCTATTACGACTTCGAATTGCCAGGCGGACGTACCTTCTCCGACGATGATCTTGCTGCCATCGAAACTCGCATGCGCGAAATCATGAAAGCCAATCAGCCATTCGTTCGATCCGAAATGTCTGCGGCTGATGCATTAACTCTCTTTGCGGCGCAGAAATACAAATGCGAAATCATTGAGCGTGTCACCTCTGGCGCAGCAGATGGCAGCGATGCCGCAGAAGTAGGGGATAGCGACACCATCAGCGTGTATCGCAACACTGATGAGTTTGTTGACCTCTGTCGTGGCCCTCATGTGCCCACCACTGCAAAACTTGGTCACTTTGCACTTATGAAAGTTGCAGGCGCATATTGGCGTGGCAATGAAAAGGGCCCCATGCTGCAACGCATCTATGGCACCGCATGGGAGTCAGATGCTGCAGTAAAAGAACATCTTCATCGTCTCGAAGAGGCCGCAAAGCGTGACCACCGTCGTCTGGCGAATGAACTTGACCTCTTGTCGTTCCCCAATGAGTTGGGCGGCGGCCTCGCTGTCTGGCATCCGAAGGGTGCAATCATTCGCAAACTGATGGAGGACTACAGCCGTCAACGTCACCAAGACGGCGATTACCAGTTCGTCTATACGCCACATCTTGCGAATGCGAATCTCTTTGCAAAGTCTGGCCACCTCGATTTCTATGCCGACGGCATGTACCCGCCGATGGAGATGGACAACGGCACGTACTACATGAAGCCAATGAACTGTCCGATGCACTGTCTGATTTTTGACAGTCGTCAGCGCAGTTACCGAGAGTTGCCTCTTCGCCTCTTTGAATTAGGCAACGTGTATCGATATGAGCGTGCTGGCACCTTGCACGGACTGTTGCGTATTCGTGGATTTACGCAAGACGACAGCCATATCTATTGCACCGAAGAGCAGATGGCAGATGAAATTGCATCTCTCCTTGACTTCATCATGTCCGTTCTTCGCCGGTTCGGCTTTGAAGATTTTGAATTCAACTTGTCGACTCGTGACCCTGAGAAGTCGGTCGGATCAGATGAGATTTGGGAGAAGGCCACTGCCGCTTTGAAAGAAGCACTTGATCGTCATGGAGTGCAGTACAAGATGAAAGAAGGCGATGCTGCTTTCTATGGTCCGAAGATTGACATTGATGTTCGTGATGCCATCGGACGAAAGTGGCAGTTGAGCACGATTCAGTGCGACTTCAACCTTCCGGAACGTTTCGAACTCGAATATGTCGGCTCCGATGGCGCGCGCCATCGTCCCATCATGTTGCACCGTGCTTTGTTCGGTTCCATCGAACGATTCTTCGGTGTTCTCATTGAGCATTACGCAGGGGCATTCCCCACATGGTTGTCGCCAGAGCAAGTACGCATGTTGCCAGTGGCATTGGCGCATGATGAGTATGCACAACAGGTTGTTGCACAATTGAAGGCTGCAGGTCTTCGTGTTGACATTGATCACGCTGATGAACAATTAGGGAAGCGCATTCGTAACGCAAAGACCAGCAAGGTTCCTTACGTGCTAGTCGTTGGAGATGATGACGTAGCCAATGGCTCCGTTGGTGTGAACCCACGCGGTGGAGAAGTAGAACGCGATGTCAAGGTCACGGAATTCCTTGCACGCATAGCCCGAGAAATTGCTGAAGGGCAATCAGGCGGACAATAGATGTCGCTCGATCAATTGTGGAACGGGTGGCGAACCCAGTATGTAGGTCAGGGGACTGCTGACGCATCAGATGACTCGCAATCTGTGTTCACTCGTATTTTGAACTTACAGATGTCAGATGAAGAGACTCATATTGTTCATCGCTCTGCACACTCTTTTGTGATTCTCAATGCGTACCCGTACTCATCCGGACACCTCTTGGTGTTGCCTTTTCGAGAGGTGGCTCATCTCGAAGAACTTGAGCCCGAGGAATCGCTTGATCTGTGGCAAAACGTCACACATGCAACTGTCGCATTGAAGAAATCCCATACCCCTGATGCCCTTAACGTAGGAATCAACCTAGGGGCTGCTGCAGGTGGCAGTATTGCTCGACACCTACATGTGCATGTTGTTCCCCGTTGGAACGGGGATTCAAATTTCATGACATCTGTGGCAGACACTCGCACTATTCCAGAACCGCTCTCGCTCACGGCATCAAAAGTTCGTGCTGCATGGCCCAAGGGGGACCAATGACCGACGATATTCGTGACCAACTTCCTGACGACTTAAATGCTGTCGACAACGTTGCTGCCTATGACTTCCCCGACAACAGTCGCCGTCGCATCCCCGGCATTCTCTATGGCGTCATTGCCATTCTGTGTTTGGTTACGTGGCAGCTCGGAACATCAAATGATTCAGTATTGGTCAACCGTGGCTTGCTGTTCGCAGCGGCAGTTCTCGGTGCCATGGCGATCATCAGTTTTACTAGTGGCTGGCGGATGACAATTGATGAATCCGATGCTCTTGTTCGTGCGACTCGTAAAGTCGGATTCCCCGTCGGTCACGCATCGGCTCAGCAGGTATGGCGTGGTCTTCGTAGCCGACCCACATGGCGCATCTTTTGTTACAGCGTCGAAGAGCCACCGCGTCAGCGCGGTCTCGTACTTGTCGATGCAGTCAATGGAGACATCGTTGAATGTCTTGTAGAGGCGAATCCCGACGCTGAAACCGCTCCTGATTCGTCGACGCAGGACTAGCGTTCACTCGATGTTTGACGGCAGATTCCGAACGCCTATTGAAAAGGCAATACGTCCGGTGGGCATGTTGCTGCGCCGTACCGGAATGTCACCCGACCATCTCACGATTCTTGGCATCCTTTTCGCAATCGCAGCAGCATTTGCAATTGGAAACGGTGCGTTGCAGGGTGGACTTGCATTAGTCATCCTTGCGGCTCTTCCCGACATGTTGGACGGAGCGTTAGCAAAGGCATCAAATTCTGCAAGCCAACGTGGGGCCTTCTTCGACTCTGTTGTCGATCGCGTGACGGATTCAGTTCTGTTCGGAGGCGTCGCTTGGTTCTTTGCATCGGAGAAATCTCCTTATCTTGCGTTGTTGCCAATGGCCATCATGGGCGTGTCATCTCTGATCTCATACGAGCGGGCTAAGGCTGAGGCTTTGGGCTTGTATGCCAAAGGCGGTCTGATGGAACGTGCAGAGCGCATCATTGTTCTGTGCATCGGTCTGTTGTTTGACTCGCTTCTTGTTCCCATTCTTTGGATCATGCTTGTCCTCACTGTCGTGACAGCGATTCAGCGCTTTATTCAGGTCTGGCGCCAGGCTGAGGTGTCTTCAACGACCCAGGCGAAGAGAGACGTAAAGAAAGTTCGTCGAATGTCTCGTCAAAGTGCACGCGCATCACGACGCCAACTGTCGGTCGTGTCGCGACAGCGCAAGCGTCAACGCAATGGCTAATCCTCTTGATGAACTGACTAACTCATTGACGGTGAGTGGTTACAAACTGGGATCCCTCATTGCCAGGGTGACGCCAGGCCCCGTGGCACAAGGTGCAGCCGCTTTGCTCGCACCCGGTATCGCACTTTCATTGCGTAGTAAGCGACTCATGGTGGAGCGTCACCTGCAGCGTGTGAATCCTTCATTGAAGGGGTTATCCCTTCGCCGGGCATCGCAGCAGGCATTTGATAGCTACATGCGGTACTACACCGAAAGTTTTCGCTTACCGAATCTCTCCAAAAAGCATGTTGATCGGTGTTTCAGTGTCGATGGTTTTCATCACATTGAAGAAGCATTGGAAAAAGGGAACGGCGCAATTCTCGCTCTGCCACATCTCGGTGGTTGGGAATGGGCAGGTCGATGGATGGCAGATCGTGGTCATCGGATGACAGTGATTGTGGAGCCGTTGAGTCCGCCAGAACTTTTTGAGTGGTTCACGAAGCTACGAAGTGACCTGGGAATGAATGTCGTTCCGCTCGGACCTGCTGCAGCCCCAGCAATTCTTGGTGCACTCAAGCGCAATGAGATTGTCTGTTTGTTATCTGACAGAGATATTCAAGGCGGCGGCATCGAAGTTGAGTTCTTTGGCGAGAAGACAACGCTTCCAGCTGGACCAGCAATGTTGGGAATCAGAGCGAACACAGCAGTGCTTCCGGTCGCAACGTATTTCACTAACGCAGTTGATGGTCACCATGCGGTGATTCGTCCGCCCTTGCCACTGGATAGAGAAGGAAAGCTTCGCGCTGCGATCGCTGCAGGAACGCAAGCACTTGCAGTGGAGTTAGAAGGCTTGATCCGTCGTGCGCCAGAACAATGGCACCTTTTTCAGCCAAACTGGCCAAGCGACCCGGGTTACGGCGACCACTTTGTTTAACGAGTGAGAATCTGGTCTAGCGAGAGAGAAATGCTTGTGCGCTTTTCAGCGCATCAGGCACAACTGAGTACCACAGCCATGTCCCTTCGCGGCGAGACTCCACGAGTCCTGCTTCGCGAAGCACCTTGAGGTGATGGCTAATCGTCGGTTGGCTTCGTTCGAGTGGCTCAACAAGATCGCACGAGCACACCCCATTGCTGCCAGCACGCCATACGAGATCAAACAAGCGCAGTCGCACCGGGTCGGCGAGTGCGGCAAAACTAATGGCGAGTTCTTCTGCCGAAGAATCCGTTAACGGTCTCTTGGTGAGGGGAATCGACTTTGCAGATGCCATGTCTCCACCATACATTGACAATCATCAATGTGCTGGATATATTGACAATCATCTAATTACATGATGAACGCGCATCGTGGTGCTCGTACATCGAAGAGGAGTCCCCATGTCGCGTGTTCAACTTGCCTTAAATGTTGGCAATATTGAAGAAGCAATTTCTTTCTACAGCAAGATGTTCGGCGTTGGCCCAGCAAAAGTGCGTGAAGGGTACGCCAACTTTTCCATTGAGAATCCTCCACTGAAGCTTGTTCTGATTGAGGGTCATGGTGATGCTGGAACGTTGAACCATGTGGGTGTCGAAGTGGAAGACACCGAGCAGGTGGCAGCCAAGATGGAACACGCAGTCAATGTGGGATTACCCATTGAGTTGCAGGAGAGCACCACATGTTGTTTCGCAGTGCAGGACAAAGTGTGGATCAAGGGCGGGGAGTTGCCATGGGAGTGGTACACGGTTCTTGCTGATGCTCCACAAGACACATCGCTCAAGCCCATGCCCATCATGCTGGGTGTTGCAGATACAGGTAGTTGCTGCGGTCCTGAGGGCTGCAGTTGAATCCACGTCGCTTCGCTGCGGAGTTCTTGGGCACCGCTCTTTTGGTGATGTCGGTCGTGGGCTCGGGCATCATGGCCCAAAACCTCACATCCGATGTCGCTCTGCAGTTGCTTGCGAATGCAATCGCAACGGGCGGTGCGCTGTTTGGGCTCATCACCATCTTCGGTCCCATCTCGGGTGCTTCCTTCAACCCTGTTGTCACAGTCGTCGGATATTTCCTTGATGGCAAGTCATCTGTCTCTACTGTGGTGTCCGACATCGTCGGGCAGTTCTCCGGTGCAGTTGTGGGGTGTGTTATTGCGAATGTGATGTTTGCGCATCCGTTTATCGAAGAGTCAATGAAAATTCGCGACGGCGGACCCACTTGGTTCTCGGAAGTTGTAGCAACAGTCGGGCTCTTGCTGATTATCTGGGGCGGTACACACGCACGGGCAAATGTGGCCGCTCTTGTTGCTGCATGGATCACCGGTGCGTATTGGTTTACTTCGTCAACAAGTATCGCGAATCCTGCAGTGGGATTTGGTCGAATGTTCTCAGATTCCTTCGCAGGAATCGCTCCTCAGTCGTGGCCGATGTTCGCTCTGATGCAAATCATCGGTGGCCTCGTTGGCTTTGTTCTCATCACAACCTTGTGGCCATCGAAAGGAAATGACTAATGCCCGGAGTTCTTTTTCTCTGCATTCATAATGCCGGTCGCTCACAGATGGCTGCGGGTTTTGCTCGCAGTCTTTCTGACGACAAAGTTTTGATCCTCTCTGGTGGTTCTGAACCAGCAGAACATGTGAATCCTGTAGCGATCGAAGTGATGAATGAAATCGGCATTGATATTGCTGGTTATGTTCCGCAGAAATTCACAGATGAACTTCTGCAGTCAGTCGACGTGATCGTAACAATGGGATGTGGAGACACATGCCCGTACATCCCTGGCAAGAAGTACATCGACTGGCCACTTGATGACCCGAAAGGTCAGCCACTTGATGTTGTGCGACGTATCCGTGACGAAATTCGGTCACGCGTCGAAGATCTCTTGTCTCAGTTGTAGGTCTCGAACAACTCGCTAATGGCTTTTGCTTGGCCACCAGTTGTCGAAGACATCACTGCGATTGGCATGACACCTGCGTTCGCCCAATCGGCGAGACGTTCACGAACATGAGATGCTGATCCGCTGATGGTGCAGTCGTCGAGCCACTCGTTTGTCATGAGTCCAGTGAGCGCTTCCTTGTTTCCTGCGTCCAAGGCCTCCTCGATGGAGTCCATCTCGTTGTTGTATCCAGCAGCGCGCCAGTAGTTGCGATAGTTCGGCAGTGAGACATATCCCGTCAAGGTGCGACGGTTGATGGCGCGGGCAGCTTCGATGTCATCATCGATGACGGTCGGAATCATGTTCGAGAGAAAGAAATCATCGCGCACTGCAGTGGGAACTTCACCGAGTTGTGTTGCCATGTGGCTCAATGATGCGTTTGCCCAAATTGCGCCTTCTGAAATCTCGCTTGCAAGCTCCAACATTTTGTTGCGAAGAGTTGCCAAATAGATCGGAGGAAGTTGACCTCCGAAGCGCTCGTTCGTACGCATGGCGGCAACATAATTCTTGATGTCCGACAACGGCTTTCCGGTTTCAACGCCAAGACGTTGTGTCACGGGGCCGTGGCTGACGCCGATGCCATAACGGAATCGCCCATTCGACATCTCATTGATGTGTGCAACGGTGTTTGCTGCCTCCACTGGGTGGCTGTAGTAAATCGGCTGGATAGAAGTCCAGTAGTTGATGCGCGACGTGACATGAGCCAAAGAGACGCACAGCCCCATTGTGCCGCCAAGGCTGGGGCAGGCAAGACCGCTGAAACCTCGGTTTTCGGCTTCAACGGCCAGATCGAGGATGGCGCGACGCTTATTTGGAGTCGCGACAACGGAGAGGGCGGGGCGGAAGGACTTATCAACCTGAGTCATTCCCGTAACCTAGTCGCATGTTGAGAATTGGAATGGTGAGCCCGTACAGCCTCACAATTCCAGGAGGGGTACAGCAGCAGGTATTGGGACTTGCTCGGGCCTTACGAGAAAAGGGACACGAGGTGCGTGTCCTTGGTCCATGTGACGGTCCACCCCCTGATTCGTTTGTGACGCCCTTGGGCAACAGCCTTCCCACTGCAATTAACGGCTCGGTCGCCCCGGTAGCTCCCGATGCGTCAGCGGCTTTCCGCACTATCCGAGCTCTCAACGATGAAGCCTTTGATGTGCTGCATGTTCATGAGCCTCTGGTCCCTGGCCCCACCTTGACTGCAGTTCTCGTCAAACTTGCGCCAATTGTTGCAACCTTCCATTCGGCGGGAGAGTCAGGGGCGTACAAGACGTTCCAAAAACTGGGGCGTCCTATCGCGAGACGCATCGATGTTCGTGTTGCTGTCTCTGCAGATGCAGTCGAACTTGCTCACCGATACATCGGTGGAGAATACGAAATTCTTTTCAATGGAATTGATCTTGAAGCCTTCAGTGGACCCATTGTTGAGCATCGTGACAATGCGATTTTCTTCTGTGGCCGTCATGAACCTCGCAAAGGTCTCGGAGTCTTGCTCGAAGCCGTATCGCTGATGCCAGGAGATGTGCGACTATGGATTGCGTCTGACGGGCCAGAGACAGAGATTTTGAAAGCTCAGTACGCAAATGACCAACGCATCGAATGGCTTGGTCGCATTTCTGATGCAGAGAAGATTGATCGACTTCGTCGTGCTTCGTTGTTTTGTGCACCATCGCTGCGTGGCGAATCATTTGGCATTGTGCTGCTTGAGGCGATGGCTGCTGGCACGCCAGTTATTTCTACTGACATCGATGGTTATCGCAACGTTGCGACTGACGGTGAGAATGCATTGTTGGTAGAGCCGGGTAATGCACAGGTTCTGGCTTCGGCGATGTCGCGTATCATCGCCGATCCTCGTTTGGCAACTCGTTTGGTCACTGCAGGACGCATTCATGCACAGTCCTATTCGCTCGATGCGCTGGCAGATCATTACGTAGTGCTGTATGAGAAGGCTCTTGCGATGGAAGCAGACGACATCACGAAGATTGAGCTTCCTCGTATGCTGAAGCGCTTCGAAGGGCGCTTCTTAAGAAGAAACCGACTCGGAGGGTCCGGCCAGTAGGTCGGTACGGAAGGAATTATGAATCAGCGACAGTGGATACCCATTGAAGAATCATCACTACCGAATCTGGCTCGCGTCAAAAAGATTGAGTGGTTGATTGCCGCAGGAGGAACTCTTCTGTTTCTCCTCATCGGAGTTGCTCTCGGGCAACCTCTGCTGGGTGTGCTTGGCCTGGTTGTGTTTGGAGCGTTCTCCTGGTCAATTGGTCGAAATGCTGAAGAAGCAATTCTCACGTCTCTCTCGCTTTCGCCAGCGAATGAAGATGATCATGCGCGTCTTTTCAACATTGTGGAAGGCCTCCGCATGAGTAGTGGTGACCATCGTCCTGCGATGTACATCACTCAGTCCGACTTTCCTCTCGCAATGGCAATCTCAGAGTCAGGCTCTGACGGAAACATCATCGTCTCTGACGGTTTCTTGCGCATGATGGATCGTGTAGAAACTGAGGCAGTTGTCTCACATCTGTTATGGCGCATCAGATCAGGCGATGCAGCACTGATCGCGTACCTCATTTCATTTCATACTCTGATGTCTCGAGTGGGTCTTTCGGGTCTCGCGCGCAAGGTGATGGAGAAATCTCTCGATCCTCGTTCACTCATCTGGGCAGACATCTCAGCCTGTCAAGCGACCCGTTATCCACCTGCTTTGATCTCTGCGCTAGAGAAATGTGCACAGTCTCACGGGACTGTTTCCGTTGGTATTGCTGCGCCATTCTGTTTTGCGTTACCAGAGTCCTCAACCAATGACACTGATTCATCATCGATTGTTCCTAATGTGGGTTTTGCCCGTCCGTCATTGTCTGAACGAATCGCCGTTCTCAAGGAGATTTGATATGTCTACATTGCGTCGTCCGATTTTTCGTATAACTGCTGCAGCACTTGCTGTGTCCGTGCTCGCAGCATGTGGAGGTGGAAGTGCATCCCCTGATGGCACCTCGCCTGATGGATCTAACGCAACAACTCCCGGACAAGGCATTGGTGTGACCTATCCGTTGACAGGCTTGCCGATCGAAGACAAGGCAGCAGCTGCTCGTCCTGCTTTGGTGGCAAAGATTGATAATCATCCTGCCGCGCGTCCACAAACTGGATTAAACAAAGCTGACATTGTCTTTGAGGAGAATGTTGAGGCGTTAACACGTTTTGCGGCTGTCTTTCACAGTCAAGGAAGTGACCCAGTCGGACCATTGCGCAGCGGCCGTACTCAAGACATCGACATCCTGGGTTCGTTCAACAAGCCTCTGTTTGCTTGGAGTGGTGGCAACTATCGAGTCACGCGCGCAATTAGCAAGAGCGACTTAGTCAATGTTGGTTACAGCGCTTCGCGTGGCAAGGGCGGCTATTACCGCGCCAAGGACAAAAAGATTCCACACAACCTGTTTGCGAAGACTTCTAATTTGTGGACTCTTGCCCCCACAGATGCTGTGCCGCCTCAGCAACAGTTCACATACCGAGGTAGCAGCGATGCAAAGCCTGCGACCTCAACAGCTGTTGATGGAGCGAAAGTCTCGATGTACAACGTGAAGGTGTACTGGAAGTGGGATGCAGCCACGAGCAACTTCATCCGATTCACAGAGAATCTCAAGCGCGAGCTCGAACCTCACATGGCAGACGATGGCCAAGTGAACACAAAGAATGTTGTTGTTCTGTATGTGACCTATGTACGTAGCAAGGCTGATCGAAAGAGCCCAGATGCTGTCACCACGGGGAAGGGAACGGGCTTTGTCATGACAGATGGCGGCCTTATTCCCATTAACTGGGTACGACCCAATCGCCTTGTTCCGTTCACTCTGACTGATGCAAACGGTGCGGTGGTGCGTATGACCCCTGGTCGTACGTGGGTCGAATTGGCGTGGAAGAACTCTTTGGCACCCGTTGGCCCTGGAATTGACCCGAAGACGGTCAAGTTCCCCGCAGTCTGACGAACGTCTCACTTATTCAGTCGCAGGAGGGCATAGTGCCCTCTGTAGCCTGCTTACCATGACATCAACGAACGGAACCTCTGTTGGCACCCAGCGCGTGAAGCGCGGTTTGGCAGAGATGTTGAAGGGCGGCGTCATTATGGACGTCGTCAACGCAGAGCAAGCAAAGATTGCAGAAGATGCAGGCGCTTGCGCCGTCATGGCGCTCGAGCGGGTTCCTGCCGACATTCGTCGTGATGGTGGCGTCGCTCGCATGAGTGACCCAGAAATGATTGAGGGCATCAAGGCTGCTGTCACTATCCCTGTGATGGCCAAGGTTCGTATTGGTCACTTCGTTGAGGCTCAGATTCTTGAGGCCCTCGGTGTTGACTTCATCGATGAGTCAGAAGTGTTGACCCCCGCTGACGAGACACATCACATCGACAAGTTTGGATTCACGGTTCCTTTCGTTTGTGGTGCAACAAATCTTGGTGAGGCTCTTCGTCGCGTCTCAGAAGGTGCGTGCATGATTCGCTCTAAGGGTGAAGCAGGAACAGGCAACATTGTTGAAGCTGTTCGTCACCTTCGCAATATCTTTGGGGATATCCGCAAGATCACTCAGGCCGACAATGCAGAGTTGTTCCAGTGGGCAAAGACTCTGCAGGCACCTCTTGGTCTTGTGCAAGAAATTGCAGAGACCGGCAAGTTCCCTGTGCCCATTTTCTGTGCAGGTGGCATCGCTACTCCGGCAGATGCTGCACTTGCAATGCAATTGGGCGGCGAAGCAGTGTTCGTTGGTTCAGGCATTTTCAAGAGCGACGATCCAGCTCCTCGTGCAAAAGCAATCGTTGAAGCAACCACTCACTTCCGTGATGCCAATGTTCTCGCTCGCGTGAGTCGTGGCCTTGGTGCGCCGATGACTGGTATCGCAATGGATGAGATCAACGGAACTCAGCGCTTCGCTGAGCGCGGCTGGTAAGTAGTACTCAGTCACATGGATTCGAGGCCTCCGGGTGAACCCTGTCGTTGGAGTACTCGCTCTCCAAGGAGCATTCGCAGCACACGCTGAGTGTGTTGCCTCGCTGGGCGTCTCTGTTCAGGAAGTACGCACTCCTGAACAACTCGAACACGTTGATGCGCTGGTGATGCCGGGCGGTGAATCCAGCACGATGTCACAACTGTTGTTGTCATCGGGACTCTTTGGTGCAATTGCGCAACGCATTGAAAGTGGCATGCCCACATTTGGTACATGCGCTGGAATGATTCTTCTTGCATCGGAAGTCCTCGACGGACGTTCGGATCAGCGAAGCTTTGGCGCAATCGATATTTCGGTGCGACGCAATGCTTTTGGCCGTCAGATTGATTCTTTCGAATCGTCAATTCACACGCCGTTTGGCGATTTTCATGGCGTCTTCATTCGTGCGCCACGTATCGAACGCACGGGGCCGGCAGTAGAAGTCATCGGGCGACTCGGAGATGAGCCAGTATTGGTGCGCCAAGGCAATGTGCTGGCGGCGTCTTTCCATCCAGAGTTGGCGGGCGATGCACGTCTTCACGAATACTTTGTAACAACCATGACAACTGCGAGAAAGGTGTAACCGATGTCCGGTCACTCCAAATGGGCAACTATCAAGCACAAGAAGGGCGCAGCTGACAAGGCTCGCGGAAAACTCTTCGCCAAACTTGCGCGTCAGATTGAAGTAGCAGCTCGAGCTGGCGGTGGAGACGTTGATTCCAATGCTGCACTGCGCACTATGGTGCTGAAGGCAAAAGCCGGCCAGATGACAAAGGACGCCATTGATCGTGCAATCAAGCGCGGTATCGGTGAGAACGATGGCGCCAACTACGAAACGATTGTGTACGAGGGTTACGCACCAGGTGGGGTGGCCATGTTGGTTGACACTCTGACCGATAATCGCAACCGCACAGCATCTGATGTGCGTACAGCGTTCAGCAAGTTTGGTGGTTCTCTTGCAGAGCCCGGAGCTGTGGGCTGGCAGTTCTCACGTCGTGGTGTCGTCCTTGTGGATGGTTCTCTCGATGAAGACACTGTGATGTCGGCGGCATTGGAAGCAGGAGCCGAAGATATCGAGCGCGATGGTGATTCATGGCGTGTTCTGACTGACTCCTCGGTTGTCTATGACGTGAAAGATGCGCTCGAGTCAGCAGGCATTGCTGTGCAAAGCGCTGAATCAACCATGGTGTCGTCTACCACTATTGAGGTGACCGACATTGAGGACGCAAAACAGATCTTGCGCATCATGGACATGTTGGAGGACAATGATGATGTGCAGGACGTTTATGCCAATTTCGATATTGATGATGCAATGATGCAGGAGCTTGGCTGATGGCTATCGCAGTAGGGGATACCGCTCCCGATTTCACACTTCCCGGAACCGGTGGACGCGAATACACGTTGTCGTCGTATCGCGGTCAGCCTGTTGTTTTGGTGTTTTACCCAGGCGATGACACGCCTGTCTGTACGAAACAATTGAATTCGTACAACAATGAACTCTCTGCGTTTGACACGGTGGGGGCTCAGGTTCTCGCGATTTCTGCACAAGATGTCTCGAGTCACGAAGACTTTGCTTCCAAGCACGGATTCAAGTTTCCGCTTTTGGCTGACACCGACAAGACAGTGGCAGGGCTCTTTGGCACGGTGGGGCCACTTGGCTACCCGCGCCGCAGCGTCTTTGTGATCGATGCAAATGGGGTCATCCGCTATGCCCACAAGGCCATTGCTGGCTTGACTTTCCGGCCGGTGGAAGAGCTAGTGGCAGCCGTCGAGGCTGCTCGCTGAAGTTCCGCCCTTCGGCCAAAGGCCTCGGGTAACATAGAACATATGTTCGCTCAAGTGGTCCTCGGGGTCGATCCTGGCCTCACCCGATGTGGGTATGCGGTGCTGGGCATGAATTCTTCTCAGGACATCAAGGCCCTTGCGATTGGCGTTCTTCGGACCCCTCCTTCAGCAGCACTACATGATCGTCTTGCAGAGATCCATCGCGAGGTGGAGGGCCTGTTGTCAGATTTCAAGCCAGATGCAGTTGCTATTGAGCAGGTGTTCTTCCAGAACAATGTGCGCACAGCAATGGGAGTCGGGCAGGCAAGTGGAATCGTCTTGGCCCTCGCCGCGCGCGCCGGATGTGATGTCGCCCAATACACACCCTCACAAGTGAAGAACACGGTGGCCGGATGGGGAAGTGCCACCAAAGAACAAATTGGTCTGATGGTGCAACAACGTCTTCATCTTGAGTCCGTGCCGCAGCCCGCTGACGCTGCCGATGCTGCAGCCATTGCACTGTGTCACTGTTCGATGGCGCCGTTCATCGCTTCACGTGACGCAGCGATTGCTCGGAGTCTTCGATGATTGGCAGTCTGCGAGGAGTTGTTCTCGAACGCTTCGTACCATCCACCGTTCTTCTTGAAGTTGGCGGCGTTGGGTATCTGTGCAATGTCACAACCGCAACGTTTGGTGAGTGTGAGCCAACAGTTCCTGTGTTCTTTCACATTCACCATCACATTCGTGAAGATGCACAGACTTTGTTTGGCTTCACCTCACGTGTTGAAAGGGACACTTTCAATATTTTGATCGCAACACATGGCATTGGCCCATCAATGGCGATGGCAATTCTCTCCACCTATGCACCGACTGCTCTCATTGGCATTGTGGGGTCGGGTGATACAGCGGCCCTCACGGTTGTCCCAGGTGTGGGCAAGAAGACTGCAGAACGTCTGATGGTTGAGTTGAAGTCGCGTTTGAATATCGATGGAATCACCAGTGGTGACCCCATCGACTCCGTTCAGTCAGCTGCTGCAGATGTTCGTGAAGCTCTGACAGCATTGGGTTATGCAACGGAAGAAATTCGCGACACGATGCGACAGTTAAACACTGCTGATGATTCAGAATCAATGTTGCGCGACGCATTGGCATTGTTGGGGGCACGTCGTGCGGGATGAGTTTTTAGATCCAGCGTTGGCTTCTGAGCATGAGGTCTCCGATGAAGTCAGCTTGCGCCCGAGAGAACTCGATGAGTTTGTGGGGCAGCGAGAACTGAAAGAACATCTCGACATTGTTCTGGGAGCCGCAAAGCAACGTGGACAAGCTGCCGACCATATTTTGTTGGCGGGTCCACCTGGTTTAGGAAAAACCACGATGGCCGGAATTGTCGCTGCCGAGATGGGTGTGGCATTGCATGTCACAAGTGGGCCAGCACTCGAACGTGCTGGTGACTTGGCTGCGATCCTCACCAAGCTCGGTGAAGGCGATGTGTTGTTTATTGATGAGATTCATCGTCTCTCGCGTTCCGTGGAAGAGATCTTGTATCCAGCAATGGAGGACTTTCAGATCGACATTGTGGTGGGCAAGGGGCCTGCTGCATCTTCTATCCGTCTGACTCTGCCTCGGTTCACTCTGATTGGTGCCACCACTCGCACCGGAATGATCACGGGTCCACTCCGAGACCGCTTCGGCCTCGTTGCCCGACTCGATTACTACGACCATGACGAGTTGGAACTCATTGTCACTCGTGCTGCGCGCATTCTTGACGTTCCCATCGATGAAGGTGCGTCCGTGCAGATTGCACGACGAAGCCGTGGTACCCCGCGTATTGCAAACCGGCTTCTTCGTCGCGTGCGTGACTTTGCTGAAGTGCGCAGTGATGGGCGCATCGACAACGACACGGCCACCGAAGCATTACGTGTATTTGGTGTCGACAATCTGGGGCTCGACAAAGTGGACAGAGCGATTCTGCGCAGTTTGTGCGAGCAATTTGAAGGTGGGCCAGTGGGTCTCACGACATTGGCGATTGCAGTGGGTGAGCAACCTGAAACTGTGGAAGATGTGTATGAACCCTTCCTGATTCAACTCGGACTGATCGCACGCACGCCACGAGGTCGAATCGCAATGGATGCCGCACGCACCCACCTTGCGAACCCCTAGCCTCATCACGTGGAACTTTCAGATATTGACTACGACCTCCCTGAAGATCTGATTGCCCAAAAGCCCATTGAGCCGAGGGACTCTGCTCGGTTACTAACTGATACTGATGGCGCAGGTATTCGGCATCTCACCGTCGGTGACCTTCATACGTTGGTGCGGCCAGGTGATGTCATTGTTGTGAACGACACTCGAGTTCTCCCAGCGCGCCTTGCACTGAATCGCAAGACGGGTGGCGCCGCTGAGGTGTTGCTCCTTGAGCAACGCTCACCAGACGGTCGTTTGTGGGAAGCAATGGTCAAGCCTGCTCGCAAACTCAAGGAAGGGGAACTTCTCGAGTATTTCGGCAAGCGTGTGGTTCGTGTTGGCCCTCGTACGGAAGCTGGCGACACCTTTGTTATTGAGATCACTGATGATGATCCGCTTGGTCTGATTCAACGAATTGGGGCGATGCCGTTGCCTCCGTACATCCGTGGATCACTGAAAGATAGCGAGCGTTACCAAACTGTGTATTCACGTCGTGCTGCAAGTGCTGCAGCTCCGACTGCTGGACTTCACTTCACACCAGAGCTAATGCAAAAGGTGCAGGATGCCGGAGCGCGAATCGAACGAGTGGAACTCATTGTCGGTCTTGACACGTTCAAGCCAATTTCGACAGTTAATCCTCTCGATCATGTGATTCATTCTGAGTACTTTCATGTTGAACCATCGGTGTTGCAGGCCTGCAAGGAAGCCGAACGCGTCATTGCAATTGGGACAACTGCAACGCGTGCCCTTGAATCCTCTGAAACCTTCGGTGAAGAATCAGGTCGTACATCGCTATTCATCACTCCGGGATACGAATGGAAAATCGTGGACACGATGTTGACGAACTTCCATATGCCCAAGACGTCGCTGTTGTTGATGATTGAGTCATTTGTGGGACGACGGTGGCGAGATCTGTATGCAGAAGCAATTGAAGAGAAGTACCGCTTCTTGTCGTTTGGTGATGCAATGTTGATTGATCGCTGGAAGCAGTAACGACTGATGTTCAAGGTAAATCTCAATATCAGTGCTCGTGATGGCGATGCTCGTGTTGGAACCGCAACAACTCATCGCGGTACGTACGACACTCCATTGTTCATGCCGGTGGGTACTCGCGGTGCAATCAAATATCTCAGTGCCCGCGACTACGAAGAACTTGGTGCTCAGATTGTTTTGGGCAACACGTATCACCTCATGCTTCGTCCCGGTGCTGATCTCATTGCATCATTCGGCGGCCTTGGTTCATTCGCCGGTTGGAAGGGGCTCACGCTCACTGACTCGGGTGGTTTTCAAGTGTTCTCACTTGATCCAAAGGTTGACGATGATGGCGTGACTTTCAAGTCCACCTATGACGGTTCGTATCATCGGTTTACACCAGAGATTGCTGTTGATGTTCAGCAAAAGTTAGGCGCAGACATCCAGATGGTTCTTGATGTATGTACGTCACTGCCTGCTGAACCGAGCGTGGTTCGTCTCGCACTGGAACGTACTGCTGAATGGGCAAAGCGAGCCAAGGCTGCGCACACTCGACCTGACCAATCATTGTTTGGAATCGTGCAAGGCGGCACCGATGCAGCGATGCGTGCAGAGAGTGCTCGTCGCACCGTGGAGATTGGGTTCGATGGGTACGCCATTGGTGGCTTGTCGGTCGGTGAGTCTCGTGCAGAGATGGTGGATGCCATCGGCGCGTGCATCGGTGAGCTTCCTGATGACCAGCCTCGGTATTTGATGGGGGTGGGTGACCCAGCATCGTTGGTGGAAGCAGTTGCTCTCGGTGTTGATCAGTTTGACTGCGTACTTCAGACTCGACTTGGACGCCATGGTGCGGCATTGACATCTCAGGGTCGATTGCAGATTAAGAATGCAAAGTTTGCAGAGTCAGATGAGCCGCTCGACCCCGCATGTTCGTGCTGGGTGTGCCAATCCCATACCCGTGGCTATTTACGACATTTGACGCAAGTGGGCGAGCCCAGTGCGGCTCGCTTGGTCTCGGTGCACAACGTGGCGTGGACCATCAACTTCATGACGGAAATGCGCGAGTCCATCACGAACGGAACTTTTTCACGCTTTAGAGCCTCAGTTTTGGATCTTTGGGGCTAGTTCTTCGGGCTCAGAAGCCCTCTCAGGGCTAGGATTTCACCCTGTGAATGCAATTCTTCTCGCCGCCGAAAATAACAGTAACTCTCCAATCGGAATCATCGTTGTTTATGCGGTGCTCTTTGCCGGAATGTATTTCGTCATCATTCGCCCACGCAGCCGTCGCAATAAGCAGGCAGCAGCACTCGTGGCTTCCACTGCCGTCGGTGATGAAGTGGTCTTGACTTCTGGCATCTATGGCTTTGTCAGTGCAGTCGAAGATGACATTTTGTGGGTCGACATTGCTGATGGACATGGCACAGAGCGCATTGAAGTTCGCGTGAGCCGTTCAGCTGTTGCTCGCAAGATTGTGTCGGCTGGCGAAGCCGATGACTCTGCGAAGAAGTAGAGCATGCCGAAGCGCAATCTTCTTATTTCTTTAATTTCAATTCTCGTTGTCGCTTCAGGACTTTTTCTTGGAAACACGATTGTTGGTAATTCACCTTCTCTAGGTCTTGACCTTCAAGGTGGTGCCTCGGTCACGATGACACCTATTGGCGAATATGAAGAAGCTGCACTTTCGGTGGCAGTTGACATCATTCGTCAGCGTGTTGACTCCATCGGTGTTGCAGAGCCAGAAATCATTCGCCAAGGTGACACAGTTGTTGTCAACCTTCCTGGCGTCAAGGATCAACAACAGGCCCTCGACCTGATTGGTCGAACTGGCGCCGTTGAGATGCGTCCAGTTCTCAGAACAGCAGAGAACCCAGAAAACACCACGACGACGACTGTCGCAAAGGGTGCTACAACCACCACCGTGAAGGGTGCAACGTCGTCAACTGTTGCTCAGTCGTCAACAACGTTGGCGCCTCCATCTGGTGGAGGTGGCGAGTCGCGCGGACGTGCAGTGCCACAAACAACGGTTCCCGTTACAACCACAGTTCCGGGAACAGATCCTGAAACTGGTCTTGCTCCTGGTCAGACGATATACGCAGGACAGAAAGATGGTTTGATCTATCTCTTAGGTCCAGCTGGTGCAACCGGCGAAGTATTCACGAATGAAGCAACTGCTCAGATTGATGCGGGTGGATGGGCTGTGTCGGTCAATTTGCGAGATGGCGCAGCTGGTGAAGATCAGTGGAATGCTCTTGCAAAGCAGTGTTTTGAAGGTGGCGAAGGTTGCCCGTCAAAACAAATCGCTATCAGTCTTGACGGTGAAGTGATCTCGGCGCCAGTAGTGCAGGCGCCTTCGTTCAATGGAAGTGTTCAAATAACAGGCTCGTTCACTGAGAAGGAAGCCAACGATCTCGCTCGCATCCTTCAGTTCGGTGCAGTTCCAGTCAAGTTCGATACACCTACCGTGCAGACAGTGTCCGCATCGTTGGGTGAGGATTCATTGAAAGCTGCATTGATCTCAGGTCTCATCGGTGTTCTTCTGGTCTTGCTCTTCCTGATCTTCTACTACCGCCTTATTGCATTGGTCGTCGTAGCCGGTCTTGGCGTCTCAGGCCTTCTGATGTGGAGTGTGGTGTCGTGGTTGTCAAAGACAAACGGCCTTGCATTGACATTGTCCGGTGCCGCCGGAATCATCGTGTCGATTGGTGTCACTGTTGACTCGTACGTGGTGTTCTTTGAAAAGTTGAAGGACGACGTACAAGCAGGCCGCACAATGCGTAACTCAGCTGCCCGAGGATTTGATTCTGCATGGCGCGCCATTGTCGTGGCCGACACCGCATCTCTCATTGGTGCAGTGGTCTTGTGGTGGCTCACAGTCGGTTCCGTTCGCGGATTCGCATTCTTCCTTGGACTTTCAACACTGATTGACATGATCGTTTCGTACTTCTTTACTCGGCCCTCAGTGCTTCTTCTTGCTCGAACAAAGTTGTTCAATAACGGAAAAGTTCTCGGGGTCAGAGGTACATCAACGGCAGCGGAGGTTGCATAATGTCCGGTCGTTGGCAGCGTCTCTATCGCGGTGAAACCACGGTCAACTTCTATGGTCGCCGCAACGTCGGCTTTATTGCATCAGGTCTTCTCCTGCTTGTCACCATTGTCTCTTTGTTCGCACAAGGTCTCAATCTCGGTATCGACTTCAAGGGTGGCGTGGCATTTGAAATGTCCGTCAACGGAAAAATCACTGTTGAAGAGGCACGGACCATTCTTGAAGAGAACAAGGTCGAAGCTTCTGGCGCCAAGATTCAGACCTTGAGCTCAGGCGCTGATGAGCGCATTCGTATCCAGCTTGAGGTCCTAGAACCAAAGGTGGAGGAGTCTGTTCGTGAAGATCTCGCGACCAAAGTCGGAATCAAATCTGGAGATGTCAGTATTGAAAAAGTGAGTGCCACATGGGGCCGAGGCATCACACGAGACGCCATCCAGGCATTGTTGACATTCCTGGTTCTTGTTTCATTGTTCATCGCATGGCGATTTGAAGCTCGTATGGCTGCTGGTGCTCTCGCTGCTGTTGTGCACGACGTTCTCATCAGTGTGGGTGTGTACTCGATTACGGGGCTTGAAGTAACTCCCGCAACCGTTGTTGCCTTCCTCACCATTCTTGGTTTCTCGTTGTACGACACGATCGTTGTGTTTGACAAGGTGAATGAGAATCAGAAGCGTTTTGCGAACACTCGAGTTCCGTACGCTGACATTGTCAATGTTTCGATGAACCAGACGTTGATGCGTTCATTGAACACAACAATTGCAGCGGTGCTTCCGGTCTTGAGCCTTTTGGTTCTTGGGTCCGGGGTCTTCGGAGCTGTTGCATTGCAAGAGTTCGCATTGGCCTTGCTCGTTGGTATGGCAACGGGTGCCTACTCATCGATCTTCATTGCATCTCCCGTTCTCGGTTTATTGAAGGAACGCAGTCGCGAGTACGTCTCAATGCGCGGCCAAGTCTCGATAGGGACTGACATGGCTCACGTGATGGCCACAGGCACCCCACAAAGCCGTCGCGGACGTCAGATTGACAATGCAGTAAGTACAGATGCATCAACTCCCACACCGGTTCCCGCAGTGGAGGCGATTCTCAGCCACCCACCGCGACCCCGGAAGAAGTCGCGTCGGTAACATTGCGCCATGGCCACTGCCGACCGCGTCCTTCCGTGGAGACGGCACCATAGTGCGCCCATTGAGGAAATCGCACCTCTCTTAACCGCTTATCGCAAGCGTCATCCCAAGGCATCAGTTGCGCTTGTGAATCGCGCCTATGAAGCAGCTCGCATTGCGCACATCTCTCAGCAGCGTTCGTCGGGCGAGGCATATATCAATCATCCGATTGCCGTAGCTCGCATTGTTGCCGACATAGGTCTCGATGACATCTCCCTCGCCGCAGCGCTCTTGCATGACGCAGTGGAAGACACTGAAATCACACTCGAAGATGTGCAACGTAATTTCGGTGATGAGGTAGCAAACCTTGTTGACGGCGTCACCAAGTTAGAGCGACTGCAATTTGATTCGCGAGAGGCTCAGCAAGCCGCAACGATGCGCAAGATGCTTGTCGCCATGGCGCGCGATATGCGTGTGCTTGTCATCAAATTGGCAGACCGTTTGCACAACATGCGTACCTTGGCCGGTGTTCCCGTCGACAAGCAACAACGCATTGCTCAGGAAACTCTTGATATCTATGCACCCCTTGCAAATCGTTTGGGTATGCAAGAGATCAAGCAGCAATTAGAAGATCTCTCTTTCTCAGCTCTGTATCCAAAGCGTTTCGCAGAACTCGATCATCTTGTGTCGTCACGTACGCCAGAACGCGATGTGTACTTAGCGAAGGCAATTGCAGAGGTACGTGCTCGTCTTGCCGACGTAAACATCACGGGTGATGTCACAGGTCGCGGAAAACATCTGTGGAGCATCTACGAAAAGATGATTCAGAAGGACAAAGACTTTGACGAGATCTTTGACCTCGTTGCAGTACGAATCATTGTCGACAACATCCGTGATTGCTACGGAGCTTTAGGTTGCATTCACGGTAAGTGGCGTCCGGTCGTGGGTCGTTTTAAGGACTACATCGCGATGCCGAAGTACAACCTGTACCAGTCGTTGCACACAACAGTCATCGGTCCTGGTGGGAAGCCACTAGAGATTCAAATTCGTACTCGTGAAATGCATGAACGTGCTGAACGAGGAGTCGCTGCTCACTTCTCCTATAAAGAAGGTTCTGACACACAAGATTCTGATTGGCTGAATCGCATTATCGACTGGCAGTCAGACATCACTGATCCGAACGAGTTCATGGCCGACTTGAAGAGCGACCTTGAACAAGAAGAAGTCTTTGTGTTCACGCCCAAGGGCCGCGTCATCACCTTGCCGCTGAATTCAACCCCAGTTGACTTTGCCTACGCAGTACACACAGAAGTGGGTCACGCCTGTGTCGGTGCCCGTGTGAATGGTCGACTCGTTTCGCTTGATGCACGTCTGTCATCTGGTGATTCGTGTGAGATCTTTACTTCAAAAGTGGAAGACGCTGGTCCGTCAAGAGACTGGTTGGGATTCGTTCAATCACCTCGCGCACGAACCAAGATCAAGAACTGGTTCACGCGTGAACGTCGAGAAGACATGGTGGAGTCAGGTCGTGAGGAGCTCACCGCAGAACTGCGTCGTGAAGGTCTTCCGGTACAGCGAATCTGGACATCGGATGCATTCCTTCAAGAGCTTGAAGCACTCAACATGGCAGACATCGACACATTGTTTGCTGCTGTGGGCGAGCACCATGTTTCTGCTCGAGGATTCGCGCAGCGCATTGGTCGAGCAGTTCGACGAGAAGGCAGTGATGAGCAGTTGGCCATGCCCATGCGCGTCGACCGACCAACGACCGAGCGTCGTGGTTCTGCCGGTATTCATGTCGAGGGTCTCGAGGATGTATTGGTTCGTTTGTCTCGCTGCTGCACACCAGTGCCGGGAGATGACATCTTGGGTTTTGTTACCAAGGGCAGGGGAGTCAGTGTTCACCGCTCAGACTGTGCAAATGCTGTGACGTTGATGGTGGACGAGCCCACGCGAATGATCGACGTGGAGTGGTCGCGGACAACGCCAGGAACTCTGTTTACTGCAGGTGTTGAAGTGGTCGCTCTCGACCGCGGACGTCTTTTGCGTGACGTGGCAAATGCGTTGTCGGAGCAGCACGTGAACATCGTTGCCTGCAGTACAAACACAGGCTCAGACAGAGTCGCCAAGATGCGCTTTGAATTCGAGCTCGCTGACCCGAATCACCTTGAGTCGGTTCTGAGGGTGATTAAGTCGATTGATTCGGTCTTCGACGCATATCGCATCGTCCCTGGTGGTGCGCCCGACTAGCCTTGCCTGTCGTGCCGTCATTCCAGACCAGTCCGGGTACCCGAGACATCCTTCCCCCGCAGGCGGGACGCTGGCGTGCCTTCACTGCTCAGTTCGCAGACATTGTGGAGTCGGCCGGATATGAGTGCATTATTCCTCCCATGTTTGAAGACCTCGGTGTCTTTCTGCGTCTCGGTGATGCCACGGATGTGGTCACAAAAGAGATGTATGACTTTGAGGACAAGGGTGGTCGTCGTATTGCGTTACGGCCCGAGCACACCGCCGGTATCTGTCGATCATTCGCCCAACATCGGCCAACCACGCCTTGGAAGGTGTGGTACTCCGGTTCCAATTTTCGATACGAGAAGGCTCAAGCCGGACGCTTCCGTCAGTTTGACCAAGTAGGAATCGAAGTGCTTGGCAGCACAGACCCCCTGCTTGATGTCGAAGTCATCACGATGGGGTGGCAGTTTTTTGAGTCCCTTGGATTACGCAATGTTGTTCTTATGATCAACTCGTTGGGAGATCCCGAGGACCGAGCCGCCTACATCGAAGCATTGCGTGTGTACTTGGAGTCTCATGCAGAAAAGCTGTCCGAGGAATCTCGTGCGACCTTGCAGCGCAATCCTTTGCGTGTTCTCGACTCCAAGCGAGTGCAGGACAAACCCATCATTGATGCTGCACCCACCATTGCGCAGTTTTTGTCCGATGATGCCAAAGCTCATTTCGAGAAAGTGAAAGCCGGACTCACTGCATTGGGTGTGCAGTACTCAGTGAATGAGGGTCTTGTTCGTGGTCTCGATTACTACCAACGCACCGTATTTGAGTACGTGTCAACATCGCTGGACAGCGCACAAACTGCAGTGGGTGGCGGTGGACGCTACGACGGTTTGGTGGAAGATTTGGGCGGACCCGCAACCCCAGGTGTGGGTTTTGCGTTGGGTATTGATCGCACCTTGCTGGCATGTGACAGTGAGGAAGTCTTTCTCTTGGGCGCACCTCAACTAGATGCCTTCATTGTTGATGTCGTTGATGGCATGACGGCCCTTCGCCTCGCTGACGAGTTACGGGCTGCTGGGTTTGCTGTTGATCGCGCATATGACGGTCGCAGTATGAAATCGCAGATGAAAGTCGCAGATCGAAGCGGTGCTCGTGTTGCCATCATTATTGGGTCCGATGAAGCCGAGGCGGGGAACTGCACTGTCCGTAACCTGATGACCTCGGAACAAAGCCTAGTTCTGCAAACTGAAGTGGTCACACATCTCGCGTCCATCGTTGGTGAACGCAACCCCCGGAGGAACACACAATGAAATCAACTGCAATGCGCACACACATGTGCGGCGAGTTGAATGAGTCTCATATCGGCACCACCATCTCAGTGTGTGGCTGGGTGGGGCGTCGTCGTGAGCACGGCGAGAAGTTGGCTTTCGTCGACCTTCGTGACCATTCAGGAATCATTCAGTGCGTGGTCGATAATGACGTCGATGTCCGTAGTGAATATGTCATCCGAGTGACGGGCGTTGTTCGTGCTCGGCCAGAAGGAACTGTCAACACCGCTTTATCGACTGGCCAAGTGGAAGTGGGCGAGTGTGTTGTTGAAGTTCTGAACTCTGCTGAACCACCTCCGTTCCCTGTGGACCAACGTGCAGATGACGTTGATGAAATGGTTCGCCTGAAGTATCGCTATCTCGATATTCGTCGTGAGCGGATGCAAAAGAATCTTCGTGTTCGCGCCAAGGTCAATAGCGCAATCCGCGGTGCAATGGAGGAAAACGGTTTCCTCGAAGTGGAGACACCACTTCTTATGCCGTCGACACCAGAAGGCGCTCGCGAATTCCTCGTACCATCTCGTAAGGAACACGGTTCGTTCTTTGCATTGCCGCAGTCTCCTCAGTTGTGGAAGCAATTGTTAATGGTGTCGGGTGTTGATCGGTACTACCAGATCGCTAAGTGTCTGCGTGACGAAGACTTGCGTGCAGATCGACAGTACGAGTTCATGCAGTTGGATGCAGAAATGTCTTTCGTATCTCAAGATGATGTTCTTGAGTTCATTGGCCGTGCAGTAGTCGCTGCAGCAATGGCAGTGACCGGCGAGGCACCTCCGACAATTGAGCGCATCACATGGCGAGACACAATGGAGCGTTTTGGTATCGATAAGCCTGACTTGCGCTTTGGCATGGAGTTGGTGGAATTAACACCGCTCTTTTCCGCAACGGAGTTCAAGGCGTTTGCCGGTGCAGAGTGCATTAAGGGCATTCGTGTTGATGCGGCAACGTATCCGGAAGCTGCGGCGTATGGCCGCAACAAGCTTGATGCGTTAACTGATCGTGCCAAGAAGATTGGTGCTAAGGGTCTTGTGTGGATGAAGGTCGGAGCTGACTCCGCTGTCGAGTCACCCGTTGCAAAATTCCTTTCCGATTCCGAACGAATTTCACTTGTGTCCACGATGGGTGCAGTGGAAGGCGACTTGATTCTCCTGGTTGCCGATGAATGGATGACCACGTGCGAAGTGTTGGGCACCTTGCGCAATGACATTGGTCGACCACCTGTACATCAAGGTCCGTATCGATATGTCTGGGTGACTGAGTTCCCCTTGTTCATTGGTGTTGACCCGGTGACGGGTGCACCTCGTCCAGGCCATCACCCGTTCTGTCACCCGCATCCTGATGACTTGCACTTGTTTGAATCAGAACCGTTGAAAGTGCGCGCCTTGGCGTACGACCTTGTCCTCAACGGATGGGAATTGGGTTCCGGGTCGATCCGAATTCATGAGCCTGAATTGCAGCGTCGCGTGTTCAATCGCTTGGGAATTACTGATGAAGAGGCCGATAAGCGTTTCGGTTTCTTCCTTCAGCCTTTCAAGTACGGTGCGCCACCACATGGTGGATTCGCTTTCGGTATCGACCGCTTGACAGCGATTCTTGCTGGGGAAGAGAACATCCGCGAAGTGATCGCCTTCCCGAAGACTCAGAGTGGCTCTGACCCGATGACGAATGCGCCAACACCAGTGGAGCCTGCACATTTGGCTGATCTTGGGTTGCGTCTGCTGCCTCCACCAGCCACTTCATAGAACTAATGGACTCTCCCGACCTCTTCACTGCTTCAGTAGAGGAGCGCATCGCATCTCGTGCACCATTGGCTGCTCGCATGCGTCCGTCCACTTTGGACGATGTTGTTGGGCAAGATCATCTTGTGGGTCCCACTGGGCCACTTCGTCGTCTCATTGAGTCTGACCGTTTAGCGTCCATCATTTTGTGGGGTCCTCCTGGCACAGGGAAGACAACACTCGCTGAACTCGTTGCGAGTACGACGAAGAAGAACTTTGAGCGCTTGTCTGCGGTGACCGCCGGTGTGAAAGACATTCGTGAAGTCATTGATGCAGCAAAGAGGCGTCTGACCATTGATGACAGAGGAACAGTTGTGTTCGTCGATGAGATTCATCGTTTCAACACGACGCAACAAGATGCATTGCTGCATGCAGTGGAAAGTGGTCTCGTCACCTTGGTTGGTGCAACAACAGAGAACCCCGCCTTCTCTGTCAACCCTGCTCTGAGAAGTAGGTCATCGGTTTTCGGATTGAAACCAGTGGATGAACGTGCTGTGGCAGAACTTCTTCGTCGAGCACTGGTGCATGAAGGTGTTGAAGCACACGACGCCGCAATTGAACTCCTTGCACGCCGATGCACGGGCGATGCGCGTCAAGCCTTGACTGCACTCGAAGTTGCAATTGCTCTCGCTGGTGGCGGTGCTGTTTCTCTTGAGAATGCAACGACGGCACTAGATACAAGCGTGTCGAGATTGGGCAGAGATGATCACTATGACGTGATCTCAGCCTTTATCAAGTCGATGCGCGCCTCAGAAGTGGACATCGCGTTGCACTGGCTAGCGCGAATGGTGGAAGCAGGGGAAGACCCTCGCTTCATCGCTCGTCGAATGATTATCTTCGCGAGTGAAGATATTGGGGTAGCTGACCCGACTGCTCTACAGATCGCCATTGCAGTTGCCGATGCACTCGATCGAGTCGGTCTGCCAGAAGCGATGCATCATTTGGCCCATGGAGTGATTCATTTGTCCCGCGCTCCGAAGAGTCGCGCGGTGACTGATGCAATTGCGCGTGCAGTGGCCGATGTTCGTGAAGGACGCACGGGGCAAGCACCCTCGACGACTGCTGAGCCACCTGGTTTTAGACCTATGGGAAATGGTGAGTTTCGCTACTACCGTGCAGACGGTGAATAGGGCATTTCCTGAGAGGACACTGTCATGATGAAGCGATTGTTTTGGTTCTGCCTCGGTGTCGTGGCAGGTGCGACCGGACTGATGTGGGCGCGTCGCAAGGCGATAGCTGCAGCCGAAAAGATCACGCCGAGTGCGATTTTGTCTGTGCTTATTGACTCTGCAAAGTCTTTGGTGACACGTCTGATTGCCTTGTACGGCAAATCTGAGAGCTCACCATCTGCTCCGGTTCCCCCCGAGCCTCGTCAGCCCTAAGTCTTCCCGTCTGGCAGAGGGCTGCTGGGTAACATGGAAGTCTCATGGTTTCACCACTTTCATCCGGTTCTCCCCGCAGCGCAGACCAACTGAGGTCGGCTTTTTCGCAGTTCTTTGGTGACCGTGCGCATACGGTTGTGCCGTCGGCCAGCCTTATCCCTCACGACCAGACGTTGCTCTTTACGGTGGCCGGAATGGTGCCCTTCAAGCCGTACTTCATGGGTGATGAAGTAGCGCCGTACAACCGCGCCGTCACGGTACAAAAGTGTGTGCGCGCTGGTGGCAAGCACAATGACCTTGATGATGTTGGCCGTACAAAGCGTCACCTTGTCTTTTTTGAGATGCTTGGCAACTTCAGTTTTGGTGACTACTTCAAAGAAGATGCAATCCCATGGTCGTGGAAACTGGTGACAGAGGTTTTCGGCTTTGACCCGGAACGTCTCTGGATCACAGTTCATGAGTCTGACGACGAAGCCGAAGCAATCTGGCATGAAAAAGTCGGTGTGCCGATGGAGCGCATCCAGCGTCTCGGCGACAAAGACAACTTCTGGCAAGCAGGGGACACGGGTCCGTGTGGGCCGTGCTCAGAGATTCATTATGACCGTGGCCCAGATTTTGGCCCTGATGGTGGTCCACAGAATGATCCGCATGGCGACCGCTTCATGGAGTTCTGGAACTTGGTGTTCATGCAGTACAACCAAGCGCCTGACGGAACGCGCACCCCATTGCCGAAGCCAAGTATTGATACTGGTGCAGGTCTTGAGCGAATTTTGGCTCTTGTACAAGGTGTTGACTCTGTCTGGGAGACCGATGCGTTGTTCCCATTGATTCAGGCAGCTCAGGAAATCACCGGTGGCGAGTATCGCGTCGGTGATTACGAACATCGCGACAGTTTCAGCATTCGAGTGCTTGCAGAACATGCTCGTTCCGCAACCATGTTGATTAACGATGGTGTATTCCCCAGTAACGAGAACCGCGGTTACGTTCTGCGACGTATTATTCGTCGTGCTGTGCGCCATGCATTCTTGCTGGGCACGGAGAAACTTGTCATGCCGACGCTTGCAGGAGTGGCCGTTGATGTCATGGGGAATGCCTATCCCGACATCGTGAAGAATCGCGATTTCATCGTGGGCGTTCTCACAAAAGAGGAAGAACGCTTCCACAACACGTTGAAGACAGGTCTTGCAATTCTGGAAGATGACATTGCTGCCAATCCTGATCGCCTCTCAGGGCGTTCTGCGTTCTTGCTACACGACACCTATGGATTCCCCTTGGAGTTGACCCAAGAGATTGCCGCCGAGCGCGGAGTTGATGTTGACATCGCTGGTTTCGAGTCTGAGATGAACGAGCAGCGCACTCGTGCAAAGGATGCACGGAAGTCTGGCCGTGTTGATGGCGACCGTGTTGAGGCATATCGCGAAGTAATGGAGACTCACGGGACAACGGAGTTCGTTGGATATGTCCATGACACGTCAGAGTCCACAATCCTTGCTGTGATTGACGGTGAAGACGGAATTCTTGAGGTTTTCCTTGATCACACTCCGTTCTACGCCGAAAGCGGTGGACAAGTAGGAGATATTGGTGTTCTGTCGGGTACCGACTTTGAGTTGCAAGTTCTCGATACAAACTTCGCCTTGCCAGGTCTTCGCCGCCATTTGTGTAGAGCCATCTCTGGTACAGCAGTAGAAGGAGCCGTTGTCTCGGCTCGTATTGACACTGCTGCGCGTACGGCGACCCGTCGTAATCACACAGGTACCCACATTCTTCACTGGGCATTGCGCACGGTGTTGGGTGAGCACGTGAAACAGGCCGGCTCGTTGGTGTCACCTGATCGACTTCGCTTTGACTTCAGCCATTACGACTCGGTGACTGCAGATGAGATTGCACGCATTGAAGAACTTGCGAACACGCAGGTGTTGTTGAATGTCTCGGTCGATGCCTTTGAAACATCGAAAGAGGAAGCACTCGCCGCAGGAGCCATTGCGTTCTTTGGTGATAAGTACGGTGACACGGTTCGTGTGCTGAAGGCGGGAGCATCGACTGAGTTGTGCGGTGGGACTCATGTCTCTGCAACTGGTGATATCGGAACAATCAAGATCGTTGGTGAATCATCTATTGGTTCAAACCTTCGTCGTATCGAGGCTGTCACTGGCACCAACACGCTTCGATTTGTTCAGCGCAATGGTGACATTCTCGAACAGGTTGCCGCGGTGGTGGGAACGAAGGCTGATGATGCAGTAGCTGGTGTGCAGCGCAAACTGGACGAACTCAAGGCTGCACAGGATGAGTTGAAGGTTCTGCGATCACGGCTTGCGTCAGGGCGCGCCGTGGAACTTGCCGCAGAGGCCGTGAATGGCATCGTTGTGGCCCGCGTTGATGGAATCACTGCTAACGATCTCAGAGATCTTGCAGTTGCTGTTCGTCAGCAAGCAGGAATCAATGCAGTTGTGTTGGGTGGAGTCACTGACACGGGTGGTGTGTCGATTGTGGGTGCGACCAATACGTCGTTGAAGGCAAACGCTGGCGATCTCATCAAGGATGCTGCGAAGGCAGTAGGCGGCGGTGGCGGCGGCAAGGGAGACATTGCAACCGCTGGTGGCAAGAACCCAGGAGCTCTTGACGAAGCACTGTCCATTGCTCGAGAGAAAGCCGCAGCCGTCATCGGCTCACTCGGCTGAGATTGTGCGAGTCTTAGGTATCGATCTCGGGTCCAAGAGAATCGGTATTGCTGCATCTGACCGCAGTGGAACGATTGCATCACCACTCGTTGTGTTGAATCGTGGTGCGTCGCAACGAGTCGACCACGCAGAGATTCTGAAAATCGTCCAAGAGGAAGAAGCCGGAGCAATTGTTGTCGGTCTTCCTTTGAATATGGATGGTTCTGAGGGAACAGCAGCGAAGTCTGCCCGAATGGAAGCTGATCGAATGGCTACGGTGGTCGGTGTGCCGGTGTACATCCATGATGAACGTCGGTCAACGGTGGAAGGAGACCGAGTGTTGATGGAACGCGGGCTCAATGCGCAGGACCGTCGCAAGGTCATTGACAAAGTTGCAGCAGCGGTCATTCTTCAGTCTTGGCTTGATGCGGGAAATCTCGGGGACAATCGTGGCCGGTGACCCTCTTCTCCCTAATGATTGGCATGAGGATCCATGGGATCGTGTCTCTGTCGTGTCAGAAGGAGCAACGGAAGAACTGGTTCCGGGGTTGGACACTCTTCGTCGTCCGGTGCGGATGGTGGTCTCAATAGTGATCGCAACAATCTTGTTGATTGGGTCAGCTGGATGGTGGGTTGTCTATCAGTTGAACCCGGCAGGGGAGCCTGGTGCTTCGGTGAATTTCACCGTGAATGATGGTGACACGTTGTCGAGTGTGTCGCGTCGTCTTGCAGATCAAGACATCATCAAGAGTTCTTCTATCTTTCGTTGGTACGCATCAACAAAAGGTGGCATTGATTTAGTTCCCGGCTACTACACGTTGCGAGCAGGTGACAACGCAGGTTCCATCATTAAGGCTTTGTCGACTCCACCTGCGCAAACATTTGTCTCCGTGACTTTTCCAGAAGGAATGACAGTTGCCCAGATGGGCGATCGTCTCTCTTCGAAGTTGACCTTTATGTCTTCGTCGGATTTTCTCACCGCTGCATCAGATGGTTCAGTGCGTTCAGAGTTGCAACCGAAAGATGTCAATTCATTGGAAGGGCTGCTATTCCCCGACACATATCAAGTATCGGGTGACGGGTCTGAGTCACGTGTGGTCTCGACGATGGTCTCAATGATGCAACGTGTTGCACGTCAAGTTGATTTGGCAGCAGGCGCAAAGCTTCGCGGATACACCCCGTATCAAATTCTGATTATCGCTTCTCTCATTGAGCGCGAGGCAAAAATATCGGGAGACCGGTCAAAGATTGCTCAAGTGATCTACAACCGCCTTGCGGCGAAGATGCCACTCGAAATTGATGCGGCAGTGAAATACGGTCAAGACCCTGCGATGACGTGGACTGAGATGAAGGCCACAGACACTCCGTACAACACGTACATCAACAAGGGTCTTCCTCCCACGCCGATTGCAAACCCAGGTAAAGCTTCGATTCAGGCAGCTCTTGCGCCAGCAGGTGCACCACCGAAATCAGATGAAGCCTGTGTCGGACTGGAAGCAGGTGTGAAGTGTCAGTACCTCTTCTATGTGCTTGCAACTGCCGAAGGTGGACACGCATTCTCGACAACATACGAACAGCATCTTGCCAAAGTTGCGATAGCAAAGGCGGCGGGGCTACTCCCATGACCACGAACAACTCTTTACTTGGTGCTGTGGTGGGTTCGCCCATCTCGCACTCATTGTCTCCGGCGATATATCGGGCAGCTTTTGCGTACCAATCGCTGGAAGGTGAGTATGAAGCAGCGCAAGCCGATGCAGCGAATATCAAAGATGTCTTGACGCAATTGCGTGAGCGAGGCGTGCGGGGACTTTCGGTGACAATGCCACTGAAGGAAGCCATCATTCCATTTCTTGATGTCATTGATGAAGACGCTCGGTTATTGAATGCAGTGAACTGTGTTGATTTCAATAATGGAATTGCGACAGGGCACAACACGGATGGCGATGGCTGCTGTGATGCTCTTGAGCAACAAGGTGGTGCCCTTCTCGGAGGTGCACACGCTGTTGTGCTTGGTGCTGGTGGTACGGCGCGTTCAGTTGCATTGGCTTTGGGACGACGCGGAGCGCGTGTTGCAATCATTAATCGCACGGCTGCAAAGGCTGAAGAACTAGTGCGAACCCTTGCTCCGGCAGCACAAGAAGCTGGCGGAGACATCGTGATCGGCTCTCTCGACGAAATCGGTCGTGCAGGAGTTCTCGTGAACACCACCTCGGTGGGGATGAACTCTGATGAACTTCCTCTTCCGGCGAACATTCTGCGCCGCAATATCGTGGTGCTCGATGCCGTGTACTCGCCGATGGAGACCGCCTTGTTAACGGCGGCCCGTCAAGCAGGCGGCAAGACGGTCGACGGCTTATGGATGCTGATTCAGCAGGCTCGACGCCAATGCGTGCATCAATTTGGCTGGAATCCAGAGGCTGAACCCATGCGTGAGGCTGCAGAACGGGAACTTGCTGCTCGCCACAAGTAGTCTGAAATGGTGCTTAGGTACCTCACAGCTGGCGAATCTCACGGGAAAGCTCTCACGGTCATCGTGGAAGGCCTTCCTGCAGGCATGCCCATTGTCGCTGAAGATATAGAGACAGATCTTGCTCGCCGTCGATTGGGATACGGCCGCGGACCGCGTCAGCGCTTTGAGAAAGATGTGATCACGTTGGTGGGCGGAGTTCGCCACGGACGCACCCTCGGCTCTCCGGTTGCTATCGAGATTCAGAACTCAGAGTGGTTCCGTAGCGACAAGTGGCATGCAGAAATGTCTCCTGAGCCAGGAGCAACAGAGTCGCCACTGACGCAGCCACGTCCCGGACATGCAGACCTCGTGGGTATGCAGAAGTACGGGTTTACGGACGCTCGTGATGTCTTGGAACGAGCAAGCGCTCGTGAAACAGCTGCGCGTGTTGCAGCTGGTGCTCTGGCAAAACAATTGTTGCGCCACATTGGTGTGGACATTCTGAGCCATGTTGTTCAGATGGGCAGCGCTAAAGCGCAGAACACGACTCTCCCGACATTTGCCGATCTTGCTGCAATCGATGAGTCAGAAGTTCGTTGTTTTGACAAGAACGCTGAAGAGGCCATGATCACGGCGATCAAAGATGCCGCACGTGAAGGTGACTCTCTCGGAGGCATCGTTGAAGTGATTGCCTACGGAGTTCCGATTGGACTCGGCAGCCATGTTCATTGGGATCGCAAGATTGATGCAATGTTGGCTCAAGCAGTGATGAGCATTCAGGCTGTCAAGGGTGTTGAAATTGGCGACGGATTCGAAACTGCAGGATTGCGCGGAAGCCAATCACATGACCCCATTTTGTGGGATGCAGCCAACAAGAAATACGTTCGTGAAGGGCATCGCTCTGGCGGCACCGAAGGTGGCATTACAACGGGTGAGCCTTTGATCGTTCGTGCGGCGATGAAGCCTCTTGCAACGTTAAACAAGCCCACCCTGAAGACGGTCGATACGGTCACCAAGGAAGAAACCGTCAGCTTCAAAGAGCGCACTGATGTGACAGCAGTTCCTGCACTGGGTGTTGTTGCTGAAACGATGGTGGCGTTGGTTCTTGCAGCAGAAGCTCAGCGAAAGTTTGGTGGAGACTCACTTCCCGAATTCATTCGCAATGCTGCCTCGTTTGAGGCGACACTAGGGTCGTGACTCACGAACGCCTCACCATTGTCCTGGTGGGGCTGATGGGCACAGGGAAGTCCACTGTGGCGCGAACCTTGGCAACGCATTACGGCCTTGAATGTCTTGATACGGACAAACTGGTCGAAGCACGGGCTGGAAAACCAGTGCGACAAATGTTTGCTGAAGATGGTGAAGATGCTTTCCGAGATCTTGAATCCGATGTGTTGTCTTCTTGTTTGCGGTCTCCTCAGGGTGCAGTGATTGCTGGCGCAGGGGGCGTGGTTCTTCGAGATGAGAATCGCGGCCTATTGAATGCAGCCCGACAAGATGCCGGTGCGATTGTCGTGTGGCTCCATGCTCAGCCTGAAGTTCTTTCTGTTCGGACAGCAAAAGGTTCTCATCGACCCCTTCTTGACGATGACCGTGAGGGAACGTTGGTTCGCATGTCACAAGAACGGACGCCGTTGTACTCGGAAGTTGCTGACATTGTTGTTGATGTATCAGAGAGATCTCAAGAATCAGTGTGCGCACTATTGATTGATGCAATTGATGAAGCAGTGAAATATGGAGCTGGTGCAAATGAGTGAGATGAATCGCGTCACTGTTGATCTCGGCGACCGGACATATTCGGTTGTTGTTGGTCATGGAGCAATTATTGAGACGGCGTCTCTTCTTCCGGCCACAGCAAAGCGCGTTGCCGTCGTCACTCAATCTGGTATTCCCACTTCTCTTGTCCCCAGTTTTCCGAACCACCAAGTAACAGTTCATGAAATTGGAGTGGGTGAAGAACATAAATCACTGACCACCATCGCACAGTTGTGTAGTGTTTTTGCACAGGCGGGGTTAACTCGCCACGACGTTGTTGTCGGAGTTGGCGGAGGAATGGTGACCGACATCGCAGGGTTCGCTGCGGCTTCGTACCATCGCGGTATTCCTGTTGTTCATGTTGCAACCTCACTGCTGGCAATGATTGATGCTGCCGTCGGTGGAAAGACAGGTGTCAACATTCCAGAGGGAAAGAATCTTGTGGGCGCCTACTGGCAGCCACATGGCGTGGTGTGCGACCTTGACGCCCTGGAGTCATTGCCGCCGCGAGAGATGCGGTGTGGACTCGGCGAGATGGCGAAGTATCACTTCATCGCTCGGGAAAATCTTGATGAGTTGCCGTTTGCACAACGAGTGGCACGAAGCATTGAGATTAAAGCTGAAATTGTTGCTGCTGATGAACGTGAAGGGGGAGTCCGTGCCCTTTTGAACTACGGCCACACTCTCGCCCATGCGATTGAGATTGAAACCAATTTCGCGATGGCGCACGGTGAAGCAGTTGCCCTCGGGCTCTTGTTTGCTGCACATCTTGGTGAAGTGATGGGCCGCATCACTTCCGAGAGGGTGGATGAGCACTACCGAGTCGTCAATGAGGTCTATGGCATCGATCTTGCAATGCCAAAGGGTCTCGTTGCTGAACGCCTGATTGAAGCCATGGGACGAGACAAGAAGGCTCTGGAGTCCATCACGTTCATCCTTGATTCAGCAGACGGACTCGAGGTAGTTCCAGGTGTTCGTGCTGACGATATCCAAACGGCTTTGGCTGCTTTTGTTGGCCGATTGAGCCATCGGGATTAATCACTCTGTTTACTGAATTGGTCGGAGTACCGTGGAGGCATGTCGATGTCATCCATCTTGGTTCTGCATGGACCCAATCTCAATTTGCTGGGAACTCGTGAGCCAGAGATTTACGGTTCCGCGACGTTGAGTGATCATGTCAACACGGTGAAAACTGAAGCATCATCGCACGGCATCGCTGTGACGGATCTTCAATCGGCCTCAGAGTCAGAGTTGGTCTCTGCAATTCATCAGGCCAAAGGCGTCCATGATGCGATCATCATCAACGCAGGTGCCCTGACGCACTACTCCTGGGCTCTGCACGATGCACTGCGATCATTCCCTGGAAAAATCATCGAAGTCCATTTGTCTAACCCAGGCGCTCGAGAAGATTTCCGTCACGTCAGTGTGCTTGCGCCTGTTGTTGACGGAAGCATCTCCGGGTTTGGCGGGATGGGCTACTCACTTGCCGTGCAGGCACTTCTGCGTCTCTCCTGATTGTCATGAGCATCTCGTCACGTCTTGCACGTTTGGTTGCGATGGGTGGCGTTGAGAATTCCTTAATTCTTCGCCCTGAAGATGTGCGTTGGCTGACTGGATTCACTGGGAAGACATCATTTGTTCTGGTCAATCGTTCGGCGTCATCCGCAACGCTCTTTGTAGATGGTCGGTACTACGACCGTGCACTGTCGGAAATTGAAAAGGCAGAAGCGAACGTTGATGTTCGTTTGTTGAAGTCAGGCGAATCAATGTCATCTGCCATTGCATCAGTCGCACAGGCAAACGATGTTGGTATTGATCTTGACCACATCATGGCTTCTCGTTTTCAAGCACTAGCGGACGTGTTGACAATTGTTCCTGAACCAACAGCAATGAATACATTGCGACGGGTGAAGGAAGAGTGGGAGATTGAACTCATGGCGCAGGCTGCGCAGATCGCAGATAATGCTCTGTTGTCAGTTCTTGCAGATGGGCTCATCGGCCGCACAGAGAAGCAGGTGCGCAATCGTCTTGATTCTGTGATGCGTGAGAGCGGTGCAGACGATGTTTCGTTTGCAACGATTGTTGCCACAGGAGCAAATGGTGCCAGGCCTCATCACGAGCCCTCGGAAACACGGATTGAGTCAGGCCATGGTGTGGTGATTGACTTTGGCGCAGAGGTATCTGGCTATCGCAGCGACATGACACGAACGATTCAAGTAGGCGAGTGGTCACCGGAGTATCAGCACATGTACAACACAGTGCGAGAGGCACAAGAGGCTGGAGTGGCTGTAGTGCGACACGGTGTGTCGGGAGCCGAAGTCGATGGGGCGGTTCGTGCAGTCTTTGACCGTGAGGGTCTTGAACATGAGTACGTTCACGGAACGGGACATGGAATTGGGCTCTATATCCATGAAGAACCCATCCTTTCTCCGCGCTGTGAGGCTGTGCTTCAGTCGAATGAGGTGGTGACGGTAGAGCCTGGGCTCTATCGTGGAGGGGTAGGCGGCGTCAGGATCGAGGATCAAGTCGTCGTCACCGGCACTGGTTGCCGCATTCTCACTCTCAGTCCCAAGGAACTCTCATGCCCGCGATCACCACAAACGATCTGAAGAACGGAATCACCCTCGAGCTTGAAAACGGCCTCTTTACGGTCGTTGAATTCCAGCACGTGAAGCCTGGCAAGGGCGGAGCCTTCGTTCGTACCAAGTTGCGCAATCTTCGTAACGGCAACGTTTTTGAAAAGACTTTCAATGCGGGAATCCGTGTTGAGCAGGCAATCCTCGACAAGCGTGACATGCAGTTCTTGTACAAGGACGGCGGCGAGTTCGTCTTCATGGACACAGAGACCTACGACCAGACGAATATTGCTCCCACTGCCCTCGGCGAAGCAGCCGATTACCTCATTGAGCAAGCAATGGCAATCATCGCGTATCACAATGGCGACATTGTGACTGTTGAGATTCCTGCATCTGTTGAGCTTGTGATTGCCGACACTGAACCTGGTGTTCAGGGCGACCGAGTGTCAGGTGCAAAGAAGCCTGCGACCCTTGAGACCGGCAAGGTCATCCAAGTTCCTCTTTTTGTGAACGTGGGCGACAAAGTCAAGGTCGATACTCGCTCCGGCGATTACATCACACGCGTCTGATGCCGAATGACTCGGAGTCAATCCGCCCCAATGATGAACGTACCGATGCTCGGGAACAAGCAGTAATCCTTTTGTACGAAGCTGAACAACGCTCAGCATCAGCGATTGATTTGATGGCCGAGCGCGGTGTTGCATCGGAAGACCTCGCCCGAGCTTTGCTGGAAGGCGTTGAAGCGTCTCGTGAAGCCATTGATGCCTCGATTGAGACCAATGCTCGTGGATGGGCACTCGATCGCATGCCAGCACTTGATAGAGCCATTCTGCGTTTGGCGATTTTTGAATTGATGTCTCGGCCAGAAGTTCCCGTTGCTGTTGTGATTGATGAGGCAGTGGAACTCGCAAAACGTTTCTCTACTGATGATTCAGGTCGTTTTGTCAATGGTGTTCTCGCGGCGGTGGCGAAACAAACTCGCTCCTCTGAGTAATGATTGGTCGGTGACTTCCGAGCACCGATATTTCTCACTTTCGCGAATGCGCGAGTGGTGGGTGTCAGTCTCTGTGTGGGGCTGGATTGTCGGGGCCCTTGCAGTCGTCCATGCCATCTGGATGATCTGGATCGCGTACGACCTGCATTACGGACTAGGAACCTTTTCCTACGACGTGGGGTTGTACGACCAAGGCGTCTGGTTGATGTCACGTTTCCAAGAGCCATATGTGACGCTCATGGGTCGAAACCTCCTCGGTGATCATGCGTCGCTCATCATGGTGTTTCTCATCCCGGTGTATTGGGTTGTTCCCGGAGTGATGACACTGCTGGTGGTACAAGCAATCGTTGTCGCCGCCGGCACCATTCCGATTTATCTCTTTGCAAAACGATTGTTTAACAGTGGCGCTATGGCTTGTGGTGCCGCAGTGGTCTGGCTTGCGAACCCCGCCTTGAATGGGGGAGCGATGGAGAACTTCCATCCCGATACATTCCTGGCTCTCTTTATTCCGTTGACGCTCTATGCGGCTTTTGCTTCCAAGTGGAAGTTGTTTGCGGTGGCAGTGCTTCTTTCCGTCCTGGTGAAAGAAGATGTGTTGCTCGTGATGGTTCCCATTGGCTTATTTGTCGCTTGGCGTTTTGATCGACGACGCGGACTTCTGACTGCACTGGTGTCAATCGTTGTCACCATTCTTGGGATGTTTGTGATGATGAGACATCTCATCGGCGTACCCACGCGCAACGGATGGCGAATTCCTTTCGGCGGATTCACGGGGCTATTCAAAGAAACATTTACGAATCCAACAAATGTTGTTGAGCATTTAATGTCTGAAGACAGGCCCATGTATCTATTCAAGATGATGGCTCCGTTTGCCGGGGTGTTCTTTGCTGCACCTTCAGTTGCTCTTCTTGCGGTACCGGTCCTGGGGTCCAACATGGTCAGTACCTTTTGGTATCAACATCAGATTGAGTACCACTACTCGATTGTCATCGTTCCTATTTTGCTGGTAGCGACTCTTGTTGCAATTGCAAAATTCAAGGAACAGTGGAGACCAATCGCGATGACTCTGACGGTGATGTGCTCGCTCGTTACTTTTGTGACGTGGGGGATTCACCCGTTGGCATCGAATCCTCGCGCGGCCCTCACGGCAGGCTCTCCATTTGCACAATCTGGACTCGAGATCATCAAGGGCATTCCCGATGATGCTGTTGTCTCTGCCTACGACCCATTGACTGCGCACCTCGGACACCGACGTCAGATTTATTTCTTTCCGAACCCTTTCAAGGGGTTGTACTACGGCGTGGATGATTCCTTATCGGGCAAGCCACTGCCCGCAGCCAAGGACGTCGAATATGTCGTATTGCCACGAGCTTTGGGAGAAGAACTGTCGTGGGTCTGGGCCGGTGTGCGACCGCAATTCAAAGAAATTGATAGCAATCAGTTCTGGCAGGTCTTTCAGAGAGTGCAGCCTTAGATTCACACGCCCGATGTGTGTATAGTGGTCTTGTCCGTCAAACGGGTCCTGTGAGGCTCGAACGGAAGGAAAATATGACTCGATCTTTTTTCATGTACGCACGCCCCTCCCGAGGGGCGTTTTTCATGCCCCAGTTTCAGGTGGCGGTACCAGCATGAGCATTTCGGAAGTCTCCGGAACTGAGATCCTTGGCGCAGATGACGTGTCTCGCGCAATCACCCGTATTTCGCATGAGATTGTTGAGCGCAACCCCGACCTCTCGCCAGTTGTCATCGTGGGCATGCAGACAGGTGGCGTCTGGATCGCTCAACGCCTTCGTGACACGGTGAATCGCATCGCGGAATCCGTCGAGGTTCCCCTAGGCGCTGTCGATATCTCGATGTATCGCGATGACTTCAGCCTGCGCCCCGTCGTTCTGTCGGCGCCCACTGACATCCCACTAGACCTCACAGGACGCACGGTTGTCTTGGTGGACGATGTTCTCTTCACCGGCCGTACCGTGCGGGCAGCTCTTGAAGCTCTGAATGACCATGGTCGGCCTCGCGCTGTGCAGCTGGCAGTGATGGTGGACAGAGGACATCGTGAATTACCGATACGTCCCGATTACGTGGGCAAGAACATCCCCACCCACTTCAGCGATGAAGTGTCTGTCGGACCAGATGGTGTGTTTGTCACGGCGGTTACTCAATGAAGCATTTGCTGTCGTCCCATGACCTCAGCGTCGAAGAGATTCTTGGAATCCTCGATGTTGCCGACCATATGGCAGAGATCAACTCGCGGTCGCTTCCCAAAGTTCCAGCACTTCGAGGCAAGACAATCGCCAGTGTCTTCTTTGAAGACTCCACGCGAACACGATTGAGTTTTGAGACTGCTGCGAAGAGATTGTCTGCTGATGTCATGACATTCATGGCATCCAGTTCAAGCCTGAATAAGGGTGAGAGTCTGCGAGACACCATTGAGACGCTGTCTGCAATGGGAGTCGATGCGATGGTGATTCGACATAAGTCAAGTGGTGTGCCCCTCACCATGACAAAGTGGACTCACGCCGCAATCATCAATGCGGGGGATGGTTGGCATCAGCACCCCACTCAAGGTCTGCTTGACGCCTACACAGTGACTCGAGAATTCGGAACGAAAGATTCTCTCTCTAGTCGAACAATTGCCATTGTTGGCGACATCAAACATTCTCGTGTCGCAAGAAGCAACATCGATATCTTCCGTCGGCTTGGAGCGCATGTTGTTGTCGTTGCCCCGCCAGCATTGCTTCCGCATAACATCGAGTCATGGGGTGTTGAAGTACGAAACACGATTGATGAAGTTGTCGGCGAGGTTGACGCTCTCTACATGTTACGCATGCAGTTAGAGCGAATGGATTCCGCCATTGTTCCGAAACTTGCTGAATACTGTGCGCTTTATTCTTTGACGCCCGAACGTGCTGCGCGAATGGGGAACGGTGCGATCTTGATGCATCCAGGCCCCATCAATCGCGGTGTGGAGTTAATTGTTGACCCTGCCGACGTTCCTGGTTCGCGCATCTTGCAGCAAGTCACGAATGGAGTCAACGTTCGCATGGCGGTGCTGTTCACTCTTCTTGGAAGCGGTGCGACCACTGTGTTGCAGCAGGGAGGCGAGTCATGAGTCAATCAATCGTTATTCGTGGCGCCACTGTTGTGAATCCAGATGCCATCGCTGTCGCTGATGTGTTGATTATCGACGGAGTGATTGCTGGTGTTGGAGGTTCTCTCCAAGCGGACATTGAACTTGATGGCACAGGCTGTTATCTGTCCTCCGGATTTGTTGATCTGCACACCCACCTGCGTGAGCCAGGCAAAGAAGAAGCGGAAACTATTGAGTCGGGAAGTCGTGCGGCTGCATTGGGCGGTTATACCGCAGTTGTTGCGATGCCAAATACTGACCCTGCACAGGACAACGTAGAAACGGTTCGCTTTGTACGAGAGCAAGGAATCGTTGCTGGTCTCTGCGAGGTCGTGCCGAGTGGGTGCATCACGATTGGGCGTCTCGGAAAACAGCTCGTGCCTTATGCGCGCCTTGTTGAAGAAGGCGTCACTTTGTTCACTGATGACGGAACAGGTGTGCAAGACGCTCAACTGATGCAACGTGCACTCATGCTCGGAAAGCAATTGGGAATCACGATGGCTCAACACTGCGAAGTGGCGTCGCTCACAACGGGTGCGGTGATGCACGATGGTGAGTGTTGCTCCAGCATGGGTGTGCCGGGTTGGCCATCGATTGCTGAAGAGCAGATGGTGCGTCGCGATATTGGTCTTGTTCGCGCAACGGGCGCCAAGATGCATTTTCTCCACCTGTCCACTGCGGGAAGTGTTGACCTTGTGCGTGCTGCAAAAGCAGAAGGCCTGCCCATCACCGCCGAAGTGACGCCGCACCATTTGGCACTGCAAGATGAATTGCTTCGTGGATTTGATCCTGTATTCAAGGTGAACCCACCACTTCGCACAGCCGCCGACATTGAAGCACTGAAGTCGGGAATCGCCGACGGAACAATCGATGCCGTTGCAACTGACCATGCACCTCATGCCGGACACACCAAAGAACAACCGCTGGATGCTGCGCCTCCTGGCATGTTGGGTCTCGAGACTGCTCTTGGTGTCTTGAATACTGCAGTCAGTGTTTCTCCGCAACAGATCGCTTCTTTGATGTCGTGGGCACCAGCGCGCATTGCCGAAGTGTCTCAGCGACACGGCAGGCCCATCGCAGTGGGCGAGCCCGCGAATATCGCGGTGTGGGATACCTCCACTGTGTGGACGGTCTCGCGAGATCATCTCTCAAGTAAAAGTCGTAACACGCCGTTTCACGGCATGGATTTGCGTGGCCGCGTACGTCACACAATCTTCAACGGCGAATTGGTTGTACGCGATGGAAAGGCACTGAAGTGAGTTCAGCAATCACAGAAATAGCACTCGTACTTGAGGACGGCTCCGTCTTTGAAGGAGAAGCGATTGGTCATGTACCAGCGAATGGCATCGCAGTGGGTGAAGTTGTCTTTAATACAACCTTGACCGGATATCAGGAAGTGATTACTGACCCTTCCTATGCAGGTCAGATCATTACGTTCACTACATCGCATATCGGTAACTACGGCACGACGCACCTTGATGCTGAGTCTCGGGGAACCTTTGCGCGCGGAGTCATCGTTCGAGACATGGCACGTCGTGAAAGCAACTGGCGCAGTGAACAGAGTCTGGATGCGATGTTGAAGTCGCAATCATTGCCTGGCATTGCGGGGATTGATACTCGTCGTCTCACGCGAATTCTTCGCGATTCAGGTTCGTTGCGTGGCGCCTTTGGTACAGCAGATCATGCAAGCTTGCTCGCTGCAGCTCGTGCCGATCAGGGAACAGCTGGCATCGATTTGGTGAGTCAGGTAACGACTCCTTCTTCGTACCAATTCGGCAACGGAAAGTTCTCTGTTGTCGCATATGACTTCGGTATCAAGAGCACAATCTTGACTTGCCTTGCTGAGATTGCGACTGTCACGGTTGTTCCTGCATCAACTTCTGCTGAAGAAGTCCTCGCTATGTCGCCTCAGGGCGTGTTCCTTTCGAATGGCCCTGGTGACCCTGAGATGGCGGGGGGAGCCACCGACGCAATTCGGTCCATTGTCGAGGCCGGTACACCAACCTTCGGTATCTGTCTCGGCCACCAACTGTTGTCTCGCGCATTTGGTGGACACACTTTCAAGCTTCCCTTTGGACATCACGGCGGAAACCATCCTGTCCGCAATCTCGCAACGGGAGCCGTGGAAATCACAAGTCAGAACCACAACTTCTGCGTTGACCCTGACTCACTCGCATCTGTCGCAGATATCACGCACCTCAATCTCAACGACCACACAAACGAAGGAATGCGTCTAAAGGCGCATCGTGCGTTCAGTGTGCAGTACCACCCTGAAGCTGGTCCTGGTCCACATGACAGTCGTTATCTCTTTACACAATTCGCCGAAATGATGGAGGGCAAGTAATGCCACGCCGTAATGACATTCACAACATCTTGATTATTGGCTCTGGCCCGATTGTCATCGGACAAGCGTGCGAGTTTGACTATTCCGGTACGCAGGCATGTCGTGTGTTGAAAGCAGAGGGGTATCGCGTCGTTCTCGCGAACTCGAACCCTGCCACCATCATGACTGACCCAGACTTTGCGGACCGCACGTATATCGAGCCGTTAACTCCAGAGATTCTCGCAAAGATCATCGAACGCGAAAAGCCTGACGCAGTTCTTCCCACACTCGGTGGACAAACTGGTTTGAACCTTGCAATGGCCTTGTATGAAAAAGGCTTAGTGGGTGTGCCTGGTACGCCCGAGTTGATTGGCGCCAACGCGGAAGCAATTGCAACCGCAGAAGACCGTGACAAGTTCAAACAAGCAATGATTGAAATCGGTCTCAGTGTTCCTCGTAGTGGTGTGGCTCACAACATGGAAGAGTCAGTAAAGGTTCTTGAAGAAATTGGTCTTCCTGTCATCATCCGGCCGGCATACATCTTGGGTGGTCGCGGTACAGGTATTGCGAACACAATGGAAGAGTTCCTCAAGATTGCGGCTGATGGTCTTGATGCAAGTCCCATTCGAGAGATCTTGATCGAAACTTCCATCGTCGGATGGAAGGAATACGAGCTGGAAGTGATGCGCGACAAGGCGGACAACTGCGTCATCATCTGCAGCATCGAGAATTTTGATCCGATGGGTGTGCACACGGGAGACTCAATCACCGTCGCACCTGCACAGACATTGTCTGACGTTGAGTACCAAAAGATGAGAGATGCGGCATTGGCGTGTATTCGCCGAGTCGGTGTTGAAACAGGTGGGTCAAACGTTCAGTTCGCGTTGAATCCTGCCAACGGCGACATGGTGGTCATTGAAATGAACCCACGCGTCTCTCGTTCTTCTGCACTTGCTTCAAAAGCAACTGGTTTCCCCATTGCAAAGATTGCAGCCAAGTTGGCAGTGGGTTACACGCTTGATGAGATTCCTAACGACATCACTCGAGCAACTCCTGCAAGTTTTGAGCCCACCATTGACTATGTCGTCACAAAGATTCCACGCTGGGCGTTCGAAAAGCTCCCTGGTACTTCTGGTGTTCTCGGTACACAGATGCAAAGTGTGGGCGAAGCGATGTCTATCGGTCGCACATTCCCCGAAAGCTTGCAAAAGGGCCTCCGATCACTTGAGCAGGGACGTCTTGGTCTCAACTGTGATCCGGGCGAGTCCTTATACGACTCACTTGACGACGCGGCACTGCTCGCAAAGGCGTCGGTCGCAACACCTGAGCGCATCTTCCAAGTAGGTGAAGCCCTTCGTCGCGGCATGGGTGTTGACCGTGTGCATGATGCAACAAAAATTGACTTGTGGTTCCTCGACCAGATGCAAATCATCGTTGACGAGCGTCATGCAATGGCCGACATGTCTCTCGCGGACGTCACGCGTAGCCAGATGCGCCGTGCAAAGCGCCTCGGATTCTCCGATGCTCAGATGGCTTATCTGTGGAATGCAGATGAGATGGATGTTCGTGCGCATCGTGAATCACTTGGTGTGATTCCGACATACAAGACTGTCGATACCTGCAGTGCAGAGTTTGCTGCGGAGACGCCGTACCACTACTCAACATATGAAGATGAGACAGAGGTTCGTCATTCTGATCGTCCACGCGTCATCATCTTGGGTTCTGGTCCGAACCGTATTGGGCAAGGTATTGAGTTCGACTACTGCTGTGTCCACTCCAGCTTTGCTCTTCGTGATGCTGGTTTTGAAACAGTGATGGTCAACTGCAACCCTGAAACAGTGTCGACCGACTACGACACATCAGACCGTCTCTACTTCGAGCCACTGACTCGAGAAGATGTTCTCAATGTCATCGCAGCAGAGACCATTGCATCAGGCGGAGTGCCACCAAAGGTGATTGTGAGCCTTGGTGGTCAGACTCCACTGAAGTTGTCGGGCTTGATTGATCCTGCGCTGATTGCCGGAACTTCTCCTCACTCCATTGACCTTGCAGAAGATCGTGAAAAGTGGAATCAGCTCTGTAATGAACTTTCCATTCCACAGCCTCCTGGTGGTACTGCTGTCACGGTTGATGAAGCAAAGGTCATCGCTACGCGTGTGGGATTCCCAGTTCTCGTACGTCCGAGCTATGTCCTGGGTGGCCGTGCGATGCAGATTGTTCACGACCATGATGCACTGCAGCGTGCAATGGAACAGATGGCCAGCGACGGAAGCCTCGGTAAGGAAGGCGGACTCTCTGCGGAACGTCCAGTCTTGATTGACCGCTTCCTTGAAGATGCAACTGAAGTTGATGTGGATGCAATCCGTGACCACACCGGTGAAGTTCTCATCGGTGGTGTGATGGAGCACGTGGAAGAGGCGGGCGTTCACTCCGGTGACTCTGCTTGTGCAATCCCGCCACAAACCTTGCCTGCATGGGTCGTTGAAGTCATCAGCGAATACACAAAGTCGATTGCAACGGCACTCGATGTTCGCGGCCTCATCAACGTGCAGTTCGCAGTACTGGGCACCACTGTGTATGTCATTGAAGCAAACCCACGTGCATCACGAACAGTTCCGTTTGTTGCGAAGGCAACAGGTGTGCCGCTTGCAAAAGTCGCCAGCCGTGTCATGTTGGGATCAACGTTGGAAGAACTTCGCGTTGAAGGTCTCTTGACTCCGCCGGTGAGTGGTGGCCACGTATCGGTGAAGGAAGCAGTTCTTCCGTTCAACCGATTCCCTGAAGTGGATACCGCACTCGGACCAGAGATGCGTTCGACTGGTGAAGTCATGGGTATTGACCGAACATTCGGTCGCGCCTTTGTGAAGTCCCAGACTGCGGCCGGAACAGTGTTGCCAACATCAGGCACCGTGTTCTTGTCGCTCAACGATGGGGACAAGCCTGCTGGCCTCGTTGTTGCGAAGCGACTGCGAGATCTTGGTCTTGGTGTGGCGGCAACAACGGGAACCGCTGCATATCTCGCAAAGTTCGGATTCCCTGTTGATCGCATCGTTGGCAAGCTGTCAGAGATGGAAGGTTCTTCCATGGACAATGCAGTTGAACTGGTGGCTCAAGGCGAGATCAGTTTTGTAGTGAATACACCTCATGGTCGTGGTTCTCGAGAAGATGGCGAAGCGATTCGTAAAGCCGCTAACGCAAATCGCGTGTCATCAGTGACAACAGTTGAGGCCGCGTTGGCTGCAGTGAACGGTTTGTGGGAGCAGTATCAATCTGAGATTGAAGTGTGCTCATTGCAGGAGTATCACGGCCGATGAGAAAATCACGTCGTGCTGTAGATGCGCTTGTGTCACTCGGTGCAGTGACAGTGGGTGGTGTCTCTCTCAAGATTCCATTCATGACTGCATCGGGTACTGCAGGTCACGACGTTGAGCTCAATCACTTCATGCCCATGAATCAACTGGGTGCCACAGTGGTGAAAAGTCTCTTTCACGAACCGTGGCCAGGTAATCCATCGCCACGTGTGCACCTTGCTCGAGCAGGGATGTTGAATGCAGTGGGACTGCAAGGGCCTGGTGTGCAGACATGGTTGCGCGAATCATTGCCACTGTTTGCAATGCTTCACGTCACTCCCATCGTGAGTATCTGGGGTCGCACTGTGCAGGAATACTCCATGGCGGCAGAACAGTTGCGTGATGCCGGCGACGCGATTGCCGCAATCGAAGTGAATCTTTCGTGTCCCAACCTTGAAGGACGAAGTGGCATCATCGCTCACGATCCTTCCTTGGCAGGTCAAATAATCTCCGCTGTCAATGCTGTTGCCACAGTTCCTGTGTGGGCCAAGCTCAGTGCCAATACAGATCGCATTGTTGAAGTCGCTACCACCGTGACTGATGCTGGTGCAGACGCTCTGACGTTGGTCAACACCATGTTGGGAATGCAGATTGATGTGACAACGGGTCAACCCACATTGGGAAATGGTGGAGGAGGCCTCTCGGGCGCTGCGATTCATCCGATTGCCGTGCGCGCAGTGCACGATGTCCGCATCGCGCTGCCGAACTCTCACATCATTGGCGTCGGTGGAATCTCGACCGGAGCAGATGCCGTGGAGATGATGATGGCCGGAGCAAATGCGGTGCAAGTAGGAACAGCATCATTTGCTGATCCAGCAGCGACATGGCGAATTGCGCAAGAGGCGGCTCTCATTGCACAGAAGCGAGGCGCTACCTCTTGGGAGGACATCCTGTCTCTTGTGCATCGTCACAAGTACAATTGACCCATGGAAAGCACGGTCAGCGATTTCGAAATGGTGAAGAGCCTTCGAAATGCCCGTGTTGCAGAAGTAGAAAAGGCCCAACTGGGTCGTCTGGCTGAGGTTTTGGCAGTCGCAGATGACTCCATCGAAGCACAGGTGTATGTGGTCAAACTTCTTGATGTGCATCCATCTCTTGGAAAAGTCTCCGGTCGTCGCTTGTTGGCTGATCTTGGCGTTGTTGCATTCACCAGAGTGGGCCAGTTAACCGCCAGTCAGAGAAGTGGCATATTGACTGCGGTGGGGGAATCCCAGTGACCGACCCGATCATCGTGATTGTTTCGGGTCCTGGTGGGGCCGGAAAGGGCACCATTGTCGAGACTTTGGTGCAGCGAGACACTGCCTTGTGGCTCAGCCGGTCGTGGACAACCCGCGTGCAGCGTGAGGGGGAGTCAGATGACGCCTATGTTTTTGTCGATAAGGCCGCTTTCCAAGAACGCATCGACAGCGGTGGGTTCCTTGAGTGGACCGAGTTCTTGGGCAATTTCTATGGCTCACCGGCTCCATCTGTCGGCCAAGGCGTTGACATCGTGCTGGAGATTGAGCTTCACGGAGCCCAGCAGGTCAAAGAGCGCCATCCCGAAGCCATTTTGGTCTTCGTACAACCCCCATCTCGTGACGAGCAACGCCGCCGCCTTCAGGGCCGTGGGGACTCAGAAGAGCATGTTGTCCAGCGTCTGAAGAAGGCTGAAGATGAGGAGCGCTTGGGGGCCCAGCAGGCCGATGTAGTCATCGTGAATGATGACTTAGAGCGTGCCGTTGCTGAGATTCAGGGCATTATCGGTGCAGCCCGCAGCGCTCGCCGATAGCCTTTAAGCGACTTCGGAGGTCCCACATGTCACGTCAACACGACTCCATGATTCACCCAAATATCGAGAGCTTGCTCAACCGTGACAGCATCGAGGGTTCAAAGTTCGCATTGGTGACCCTTGCCTCTTACCGCGCTCGTCAGATCAACTCCTACTTCAACCAGTTGGGTGAAGGTCTCGGACACATGGTCCCACCTCAGGTGTCTTCTGTTGCGCGAAAGCCTTTGTCTATCGCATTCGAAGAGATTGCTGCTGAGAAGATCATCAAGATTGAACGCCTTCCGTTTGACGACATGGAACTTGAAGCTGCAGAAGCATTTGGCGAATTTGGCGAATTTGGTGACGATGCTTCCGACGTCGCTGAATCTGACGCTGAATAGATTCGGTCTTACCGTTTAGTCACCCCGCGTCATTTCTATGGAATCGGTACGCGGTCGTCGCATAGTTGTCGGAATCTCCGGCGGTATTGCTGCCTACAAGGCAATTGAAGTCATTCGTCGCCTTGTTGATTCAGGTGCACACGTCGCACCCATCATGACGGACGATGCCCATCGGTTCATCGGCCCGGTCACAGTGTCGGCGTTGTCGTCCGAACCTGTCCACACCAGTTTGTGGGATGACGCATCACCCATTCCTCACACAAGGCTTGGTCAAACCGCAGATCTGATTGTTGTTGCGCCTGCTACGGCTCGTGTGATCGCTGCGTACGCAATGGGTTTCTCTCAAGATCTCTTGGTTGCAACACTGATTGCAACTCGTGCCCAAGTCGTCATTTGTCCGGCAATGCATACAGAGATGTGGGAACACCCATCAGTGCAGGACAACCTTGCGCTCTTGCGTTCACGTGGAGTCATCGTCGTTGACCCGCAAGAAGGTCGTCTTGCTGGTGGTGATGTCGGAACTGGTCGACTTGCAGACACTGAAACAATTCTCTCGGCTATTGATTCGGCACTCTCAGGCAGTGGTCGTGACATGGAGGGCTTGTCTGTTGTGGTGACTGCTGGCGGAACCAGAGAGCCCATCGATGCAGTACGAGTCATTGCAAACCGTTCAAGTGGCAAGCAGGGCTATGCAATTGCGGAACAAGCACATCGTCGAGGCGCCACAGTCACGCTGATTTCTACTGCAGATCGTCCTGTTGCCTCAGGCATTGAAGTGGTTCCAGTAGAGACAGCACAGCAGATGCTTGATGCAGTGAGTCTTCACGCACCATCGAGTGACGTCGTTGTCATGACGGCTGCCGTGGCTGATTTCCGCCCTGTGCACGCTGCTGATGGCAAGATCAAGAAGCACAATGGAATCCCTGAAATCACGCTGGAAGCAACCCCTGACATTCTGGCCAGCCTGGGTGCCGCAAAGCCCGTTGGCCAGACCTTGGTGGGCTTCGCAGCAGAGACCGATGACGTGCTGGCCAATGCTCAGAGCAAGCTGCAGCGCAAGAACCTGGACATGATTGTTGCCAACGATGTCTCGGCACCGGGCGTCGGATTCGGGCATGACACCAATGCAGTGACCATTTTGCTTGCCGATGGGCAACAAATACAGGTTCCCCTTGCTACTAAACACACAATCGCTACTGCTGTATTGGATAGCGTGGTCAAATCGCGGACGACCCCTCGTCCGTAACTATGAAGGAGTTGTCGTGAGGAATTTCACGTTCACATCAGAAAGCGTCACCGAGGGTCACCCCGACAAGATGGCAGACCAGGTTTCTGACTCAGTTCTTGACGCCATTCTCGCGAAGGACCCACACAGCCGAGTTGCCTGTGAGACATTGCTCACCACTGGTCTGTGTGTCGTTTCTGGTGAAATCACCACAGATGCGTATGTGGACATTCCGGCAATCGCCCGTGAAGCAATCAACCGCATCGGTTACAACGATGCAGCATTTGGTTTTGACGGAAACACCTGTGGTGTCCTCGTCGCTCTTGACGCACAAAGCCCTGACATTGCTCAAGGTGTTGACAAGTCAGAAGAACTTCGCAGCGGTCAAAGCGCCGAAGACGCACTCAACACACAAGGTGCAGGCGACCAGGGAATGATGTTCGGGTACGCATGTAACGACACCCCAGACCTCATGCCATTGCCAATTTGGCTTGCGCACCGTGTTGCAGAGCGTTTGACAGAAGTTCGCAAGAGCGGCCTCATTCCGTACCTTCGCCCAGACGGCAAGACACAGGTCACCTTCGAATACGAAAATGGCAAGCCAGTGCGTCTCACCACAGTGTTGATCTCAACACAGCACCGCGATGGTGTGAACCGTGAGACCGAGATTCGTCCAGACCTCATCGAGCAGGTCATCTTGCCGACAATCCCTGAAGCATTCAAGGGTGACAATCCTGCGATCTACATCAACCCAACGGGCAAGTTCGTTCTTGGTGGACCACACGCCGACACAGGCTTGACCGGTCGCAAGATCATCGTTGACACATACGGTGGTATGGGTCGTCACGGTGGTGGCGCATTCTCCGGCAAGGACCCCTCAAAGGTTGACCGTTCCGCTGCATACGCAGCACGCTGGGTTGCCAAGCACGTCGTTGCATCAGGTGCAGCAGAGAAGTGTGAAGTACAGGTTGCTTACGCAATCGGTATGGCACAGCCAGTGAGCATCTTGGTGGAAACCTTCGGCACCAACACGGTGAGCGAAGAGTCCATCGAAGCCGCAGTACGTAACGTGTTCGACCTTCGTCCAGGCGCAATCGTTCGCGACCTTGACTTGAAGCGCCCGATCTATTCGAAGACAGCTGCATACGGTCACTTTGGTCGTAACGAGCCAGAGTTCACGTGGGAAGCACTCTCACGTTTGTCTGACTTCAAGTCCGCCGTCAAGCTCTGACGATTCTGTCACCGAT